>Reeses_p2__coassemble_5935_pt1 | contig 3748 bp, 6 predicted proteins | sample Reeses_p2__metabat2_high_PE_020 | metagenome-assembled genome bin Reeses_p2 | reverse complement strand
ACACCAACTATTCTTATAGCCATATACTAAATTATTTTTTTTGCAAAAATAATAAATTATCCTTGACGTTGTTTATACTTAGGATTTTTCTTGTTAATAACATACAAACGGCCATTACGTCTTACGATCTTACATTCCGGCGTACGTTTCTTTAATGATGCTCTTACTTTCATATCTTATTTTCTTTTATTTATATCTAAAAACGATTCTTCCTTTGGACAAATCATAGGGTGACATCTCTACCCTTACCTTATCCCCCGGTAATATTTTAATGTAATGCATTCTCATTTTGCCGGAAATATGAGCAGTAATCTCATGTCCGTTTTCCAGCTCAACACGAAACATTGCATTTGACAATGCTTCAACGATCACTCCATCTTGTTCAATTGCGGATTGCTTTGCCATATTAAATTGCTTTATCTCCTAAAACTTGCTCTATAAATTCAAACGATGATAAAATATCTGCTTTATCCAAGCCTATCGCAACAGTGTGCTCAAAATGAGCAGCACATTTACGATCTCTTGTTCTGATAGTCCAACAATCACTTTCCATTACAATCTGACGACTTCCCTGAGTTATCATGGGCTCAATAGCAATACACATTCCTTTTTTTAACAAGGTTCCTGTGCCTCTTTTGCCATAATTAGGAACTTGAGGTTGTTCATGCATCTCCTTACCTATCCCATGACCTACGAACTCACGAACTACTTCATACGATTGGGCTTCACAATGTTGCTGAATTGCATATCCAATATCACCTAAACGCTTTCCATGAACAGCATTTTCAATCCCCTTATACAAAGCCTCTTTTGTAGTTTTCAAAAGGGCTACAATTTCGGAATCAACTTCTCCTACACAAAAAGTATAAGCAGAATCTCCACAATAGCCGTTCATATAAGTTCCACAGTCGACAGAAACAATATCACCTTCTTTTAAAGGAATATCATTAGGAATACCATGCACAACTTGTTCATTAACGGAAGTACATAATGTACCAGGAAATGGAGGTCCATATGGATTAGGGAAACCTTTAAAAGTGGGAATTGCCCCATGATCTCTAATAAATTCTTCCGCAACTTTATCAAGTTGTTTTGTTGTCACTCCAGGCTTTATCAATTTTGCCACTTCAGCCAGAGTCCTCCCCACAAGGAGATTACTCTGACGAAGCAACTCTATCTCATCATCTGTCTTAAGAAATATCATTCTGACTTTATTTAATAAGCAGCAACATTTCCAGAACGTCCTTTAATTCTTCCTGAGCTAAGCAAGCCATCGTAATGACGCATTAACAAATGACTTTCTACCTGCTGAAGAGTGTCAAGAACAACACCCACAAGAATCAACAAAGAAGTTCCACCAAAGAACTGTGCAAATTCAGCTTGAACTCCAAATACCCCTGCAAAAGCTGGCAATATAGCAACGATAGCTAAGAAAAGAGATCCAGGCAATGTAATACGAGACATTATGGTGTCAATATAATCTGCAGTACTCTTTCCCGGTTTGATACCTGGAATAAAGCCGTTATTTCTCTTCATATCCTCAGCCATCTGAGTCGGATTAATCGTAATTGCAGTATAGAACCAGGTAAATACAATAATCAAAATTGCAAATACCAAATTATACCAGAAACTAGTATGGTCTACAAAAGCACGAGCAATACCACTTGCAGAAGCTACATTTGAGAATCCAACAATTGTAATAGGGATAAACATGATTGCCTGAGCAAAGATGATCGGCATTACATTTGCAGCATTTACCTTCAAAGGAATATACTGTCTAGCACCACCATATTGTTTATTTCCTACAATACGTTTAGCATATTGTACGGGCACTTTGCGAACACCTTGTACCAAAAGTATAGCAGCAGCTATAACTAATATCAACATAACAATTTCCAACAGGAACATGATGATACCACCAGCACCCGGTGAAGCAAGACGGGAAACAAATTCACCTGAAAAAGCTTGAGGAAGACGAGCAATGATACCAATCATAATGATCAAAGAAATACCATTACCAATACCCTTGTCTGTAATTCTTTCTCCAAGCCACAAGATAAACATACTTCCAGCAGCCAAAATGATGGTAGAAGTAATAATAAAGAAAGTCCAATCTAATGAAGCATTAAGAGCCGGACCTGCCTGCATTTTCAAGTTGATCAAATAAGAAGGTGCTTGGAATATCAAAATAAAAATAGTCAGGATACGAGTATACTGATTGATTTTACGACGTCCACTTTCACCCTCGCGCTGTAATTTCTGGAAGTAAGGAACTGCAATCGCCAACAACTGAATCACGATGGATGCAGAGATATACGGCATGATTCCCAATGCAAAAATTGAAGCATTGGAGAAAGCTCCACCAGAGAACATGTTCAACAAAGCAAGAAGACCTTCACTCGTTTGTTCATGCAACTTTGACAGCATATCAGGGTTGATACCTGGAAGAACCACATACGAACCGAATCTGTAGATTGCAACAAACAATATAGTAATGAGGATCCGCTGTCTCAGATCCTCAATATTCCATATGTTCTTTAATGTTTCAATAGATTTTCTCATTGAATCAGAGTTTTACTGCATTACCACCAACGGCTTCGATTGCAGCTACTGCACTCTTAGAGAAAGCATTTGCTTCTACATCGAGTTTAGTAGTTAAACTACCGTTACCAAGAACTTTCACTAACTGATTAGAAGAAATAAAACCAGCTTCAATCAAGTCATTAACACTAACTTTAGACAGGTTCTTAGCTTCAGCCAATTTCTGAATAGTATCAAGGTTAATAGCTTTATATTCTACACGGTTAATATTCTTAAAACCAAATTTCGGAACACGACGCTGAAGAGGCATCTGACCACCTTCAAAACCGATCTTCTTAGAATAACCAGATCTTGATTTTGCTCCTTTATGTCCTCTTGTTGAAGTACCTCCCAAACCAGAACCAGCACCACGACCAATTCTCTTTCTAGTTTTGACAGAACCTTCTGCTGGACGTAAATTATTTAAATTCATATTGTAAAATCCTTTATTATTAACAATATATTACTTAACGATTGCAACCAGGTGTTTTACCTTTTCAAGCATACCCAGAATTGAAGGAGTTTCTTCGTGTTCAACCACACGATTCAATTTACGAAGTCCCAGTGCATCCAATGTTTTTTTCTGATCTGCAGGAGCACCAATTCTACTCTTTATTTGTTTAATCTTAATAGTTGACATGTTTATCCTCCTTATCCTCTAAATACTTTTTCCATACTTACACCTCTGTTTTGAGCTACCATGCGAGCATCTCTCATTTCGCTCAAAGCCAAGATTGTAGCTTTAACTAGGTTGTGTGGGTTAGAAGAACCTTTTGATTTAGCCAAAACGTCTGTTACACCAACACTTTCCAAAACAGCACGCATTGCGCCACCAGCTACAACTCCTGTACCGGTTGATGCAGGCTTAATGAAAACTTCTGCACCGCCAAATTTAGCAGACTGTTCGTGAGGAACAGTTCCTTTTAATATAGGAACACGAGTCAAATTTTTCTTTGCGGCTTCTACACCTTTTGCAATTGCTGCTGTAACTTCACCAGCTTTTCCAAGGCCCCAACCGATAATTCCATCTTCATTACCAACTACAACAATAGCAGAGAAGCTGAAAGTTCTACCACCTTTTGTAACTTTAGTAACGCGGTTGATTGCAACGAGTCTATCTTTTAATTCTATATCGTTAGTGATCTTAACTCTATTATTAACTGCCATA
>Reeses_p2__coassemble_4292_pt1 | contig 5256 bp, 5 predicted proteins | sample Reeses_p2__metabat2_high_PE_020 | metagenome-assembled genome bin Reeses_p2 | reverse complement strand
CCATCGTAATATAATCAAACTACTCTTCTTCAATCTGCTCTTTGGGCCAATTCACTAAATAAAGAATGTCGGTTGCACGAGTAAAGGCTGTATATAGCCAACGAAAATAATCTGGAGTAAGCATTTCTTCCGTCATATAACCCTGATCAATAAATACACGCTGCCACTGCCCTCCTTGTGCCTTATGACAAGTTACAGCATAAGCATATTTTACTTGAAGTGCATTATACCACGGATCTTCCTTTATTTTTTTCATCCGTTCACGCTTAACGCTTATATCACTATAATCCTCAAGCACTGCATGAAACAGACAGTCGCTCTGTTCTTTTGTCAAGGCAGGAGAGTCAGAATGCAAGGTGTCTAATAAAATCTTTACTTCCAGTTCTAAATCTCCATAATCTGGAAAACATAAAACAACATCAGCAAAACGAAAACCATACATTTCACGAATCCGACGAACACGACGAACAACAGCAATATCCCCATTCGCTATAAAATCCAACTCTTTACACTCCGTCCCCCAATAATAATTATTTTTAGCCACCATCAACAAATCCCCTGTGTTCAGTTCATCTTCCCTATATAATATGGTATTACGTATCCCTTTATTATACAAATTAGCACGTTTGTTCGAACGACAGATAATCATCGTTTCGTCCATTCCCACTTTATCATAGCACTCATTTATAGCATCAATCAACTCTCCTCCAGAAATAGTTTTTATATCAGAAAATCCTTTTAGCCTGATCTGGGGCAAAGAAAAATACTCTTCTTCGGCTATACACCGACGAAGCAATGTTGCATTATACAATATTCCAGAATCTTGTCCCTGGCGTACTACCGTTGTCAGACAATGTTCCATAACCTCAAGGCCATATCCTTCGAGCATAGGTACAGACAATGCAGGGCTTTCCTCTTCACCTACCGGAGGCAGCTGTGCTGTATCTCCTATCAGCATTAGCCGGCATCCCTCTCCTGAATAAACATATTGTATCAAATCATCCAACAAACGTCCGGATCCGAACATGCCCCCTGAAAGTCCCTCATTGGCAATCATAGAAGCTTCATCTACAATAAACAAAGTATGCTGATGCAGATTGGAATTTATAACAAAGTTATCCAGTTCATTAGAAAAGCTACGCTGACGATAAATCTTACGATGAACAGTATATGCAGAATGCCCAGCATAATGAGAAAAGACTTTAGCAGCCCTACCGGTAGGAGCCAATAATACACACTTCTGTTTCAACTGGTCAAGCGTCTTTACCAACGCGCTGATTAAAGCAGTTTTACCTGTTCCAGCATAGCCCTTCAGCAAGAAAATAGTATCGCTTTTCGGAGAAAATAAGAAATTTATAAAAGATTCAATAGTAATTTCTTGCTCACTTGTTGGTTTATAGAAAAAATTTCGTTTAATTTGCTGCGATAAATCATTATTTAACATAAATATCCTATAAAAAGTTCATATAACTTTGACGTGGTTCAAGTTATTTATTTTATTTTTGCGCTACGAATATAAACTAAAAAAACAAATATTATCATGAAAACAGTTATTAATCTTGTGTTAGCTGCCTGTGCCGTTGTTTTGGTATACATCTGCTACGGTAGTATTATGGGTCCTATCAATTTCGACAAAGAGAAAAAAGTCCGCGAAGACGCTATTATTGCACGCTTAATCGATATCCGTAAAGCACAGCAGGAATATCGTACAGTACATGCTGGTGCATATACTGCAAGTTTCGATTCTCTTATCGACTTCGTAAAAACAGCAAAATTACCGTTCATTATGAAAGTTGGTGCTTTGACTGACGATCAGTTGAACAACGGTATGACTGAAAAGAAGGCAATGGAATTGATAAACAAAGCTAAAAAGACTGGTAACTGGAGCGAAGTAGAAAAAGCTGGTTTACAGAACTTCCGTCGTGATACTATGTGGGTAGCTGTAATGGATACAATTTTCAGCAAAGGATTTAATCCTGACTCATTGTCTTTCGTTCCTTATGGAAACGGAGCTAAATTCGAAATGGCAATCCGCAAAGATACTACTAAGTCTGGTGCACCATTGAACTTGTTCCAGGCTCAAGTTTCTTATGATGTATATCTGAGCGACTTGAACAGACAAGAATTAATCAACTTGAAAGATACTCAGGAAAAACTTGGCAAATATTGCGGTTTGAGAGTTGGTGATATCGAACAGCCTAATAACAACGCTGGTAACTGGGAATAATTATTTATGACCAACGGTAATATTGATTTTACAAAATCAAGCCAATATACATTATCCATCCGTCTTAGTACGGATGGATTTTCTTTTTCTGTCTATACCCCTTTAGAAGAATGTGATTTCTATTTTCAGACATTCGCTGTCAATACTCAACAGTCGATGGCTGCAAATGTTAAAGCTTTTCTAGCTCAAACAGCAGAGTTGAAATACACATATCGCCAGGTCAATATTCTTATTCATACTGCCCGTTATACCTCTGTCCCATTAGAATTATTCGAAGACGAGCAGATGGAAACTATCTTCTATCAAAACTTCCGCAAACAGAATAATGAAATAATACTATGCAACGTATTAGGAAAGAGCAATTTAGTCATTCTGTTTACGATAGACAAGTTAACACATTTGTTTCTGTCAGAACAACTTCCTAATGCCCGTTTTTTCTCTACAATAAGTCCACAAATAGAATATCTTACAAATCGTAGTAAACTGGGCAACAACAAGAAATTATATGCCAATATTCATGGGAATAGTATGGATACATTTGCCTTGGATAAGGGCAGATTACAATTGGCAAATTCTTATACAATAAACAATACTGGTGATTGCAGTTACTATTTGCTGAACATATGGAAACAATTAGGGTATGATCAGGAACATGATGAATTACATCTTACGGGAGACAATGTAGCTTATCGTCAGCAAGTACAAAACCAGCTTAAAGAATATCTTCGACGAATCTTTATTATTAATCCTCAAGCGGAATTCAATACGTCACACACTTCACGTATAGAAGATATTCCGTTTGACATACAAGCTTTACTTATATGCGAGTAATCAGTGGCATTTACAAACGGCGCCGCTTTGATGTCCCTCATACTTTCAAAGCTCGTCCGACAACCGATTTTGCAAAAGAAAATCTTTTCAATGTATTAAACAATTATATTGATTTTGAGGGAACGACAGTACTCGACCTTTTTGCCGGTACAGGTAGTATCAGTATAGAACTTGTTTCTCGCGGATGCGAACGCGTTATTTCAGTAGAGAAAGATCCACAGCATCATGCCTTCATTTGCAAAGTAATGAATGAAGTAAAAACAGACAAATGTCTTCCTCTTCGTGGAGATGTATTTAAATACATAGAGAGATGCAATGAACAGTTCGATTTCATATTTGCAGATCCTCCATATGCTTTAAAAGAGCTGATAACAATACCTGATAAAATTTTTGAGTATAATCTATTGAAAGAAGACGGAATCTTCGTTCTGGAGCATGGAAAAGACCAAAATTTCGAGAACCATCCGCACTTCATAGAACATCGACATTATGGAAGTGTAAATTTCTCATTCTTCCGTTAATAAATAAAGAATATACAAACAGCCTTATCATTATCCTGAAAGATGGAACTGATAAGGCTGTTTTATGTGAATCACACGAAAAAACTGTGATAGTTTTTAATATCCTGCATTCATCTTACCCTTCTACAATAAAGGCGCTAATAAACGTACAACCGATTCCATTACTTTATTTTTCCACGAACGCTGTTCCCATATTTTACGTGATAACAACAGACAATGTTTTTGATCGTCCAAAAAGACATTTTTCAGCGTTTTTACAGTGTCCTTATCATAAAAAAAGACATTGGCTTCAAAGTTATGCTCAAAACTGCGGAAATCCATATTCGTCGATCCAACCGAAGCAAATTCGTCATCAGAAACCCACAGCTTAGAATGCAAGAAACCTTTCTTATATAAATAGACCTTCACTCCAGCCTTCATAAGCTCATCCAGATATGATAGAGAACCTTTATGCGTTATAAACGTATCAGCACGCTTAGGCAGCATAATACGTACATCTACACCTCCTAAAGCTGCTATCTGAAGAGCAGTCATGACCTCTTCCGTTGGAAGGAAATAGGGAGTTTCAACATAAAAATAATGCCGAGCACTACATACTGCTTTCATCAGCCCTTGCATAATCTCATGCCACTCTCCCACAGGATCGGACGTTACTACTTGTGCAATGGCACTTCCATTATCTTTCATCTTAGGGAAATACTCAGCAGACGTCAACAGAGTTCGGTCAATAGCAAACCAGTCTGTCAAAAAAGCGCTTTGCAAGCCATATACCCCTTTCCCCTCCATACGTACATGTGTATCTCTCCATATGCCCCAAGAGAAGCCTTTTATATATCGCTCTGCAATATTCATTCCTCCGATAAATCCGATACGACCATCAATAATGGCTATTTTCCGATGATTTCGATAATTTACTTTACTGGTGAATCGAGGGAAACGGACCTTTAAAAAGCTTTGCACTTCGATGCCTTCACACAGCATCTGGTCATAAAACATAGAGTCTACCCGCCAACATCCCACATCATCATATAATAAACGGATTTTCACCCCTTGTCTTGCTTTATCAATTAACAGATCACGCAATAAACGTCCAATAGCATCATCTTCAAATATGTAAAACTGTAAATGAATATGGTGCCGTGCCAAACTGATTTCATGCATTAAAGCCTGTAGCATGGAATAGCCATCTGTATAAATACTTACTGTATTTCCACCAAATGCCCATGCATTATTGACACGAGTGAAGAAGGACATTAAATGGCTTTTACCAGTCTGCTCCTTCAACGATTCCTGAGCCTGATATTCAGCTAAAGGACGCTTATTCAACCTAGAGTATCCTTTACGGCTAATCAGCCTTTCTTTACGCGTATTTTGCCCGAAAAAGAAATAGAAAACAAGTCCTACTATTGGAAGAAAAAAAAGGACTAAAATCCACGCCATTGTTTTAACAGGATTACGATTATCCAAAATAACAATAAAAATCGTTGCTAATATTACAGCGAAATACAACACATTGAATATTGCCGAGAATAAATCATTGATAACAATCGTATCCATAAGAATCAGGTTTAAAACAAAAATACAAGAAAATCACTTGAAAAGCAAATCCCTAATCCATAGTTTACATTGCTTCGTTTTAAGTCCGTCTCCAGAACATCATAGAAATGGTAAAAAAAG
>Reeses_p2__coassemble_2379_pt1 | contig 10302 bp, 10 predicted proteins | sample Reeses_p2__metabat2_high_PE_020 | metagenome-assembled genome bin Reeses_p2 | reverse complement strand
TAGAGCATCTGACTGTTAATCAGAGGGTCGTTGGTTCAAGTCCAACCTGAAGAGCCATTCTTTTTAAACATATTAATCTTCTTCAGTAGCTCAGTCGGTTAGAGCATCTGACTGTTAATCAGAGGGTCGTTGGTTCAAGTCCAACCTGAAGAGCAAAAAAGTTCGTTCACAAGACGAACTTTTTTTGTAACCTAAAAATAAAAATAATCATGGACGATTCAAACTCGCGAACGTGCACAAGTAGTATTAACCTTCTCCTCCGGGAGTAAGCGAGGTTTTGAATCCATTTATTGCCTTGCTCACACCACCGGCGGATACAAAATAAGAAAGGAGCAACGCAATGAGAAAGTATCTTTACAGTGAAACAGGAGGTTTCGTAGAAAAAAACAACTGGCTTCCTAACTGCTGGGTAAATGTAGAATGCCCTACCGATGATGATTTCAAATTTTTAAGAGAAGATCTAAAAGTTCCAACTTCCTTTTTAAACGATATAGCCGATACCGACGAACGTCCTCGTACAGATACAGAAGGGAATTGGCTACTTACCATTTTACGTATACCCGTACAAACACCTAATCAGAAGGTGCCATACACAACTGTACCCATTGGTATTATTACTAACAATGAAATTATAGTATCCATCTGCTACCATTCAACCGAAATGATACCTGATTTCATTCAGCATATCTGCCGTAAATCAATCAATATTCCGAATAAATACGAGCTGATCTTACGCATTATCTATTCATCAGCTGTATGGTTTCTAAAATATTTAAAGCAGATAAACAACGAAGTAAGCATGGCAGAAAAAGAATTAGAGCAAAGTATCAGAAATGAAGACTTGCTCCGATTAATGAATCTGCAGAAGACATTGGTATACTTCAACACTTCCATCCGCGGAAATGAAGTCATGGTAGGGAAGTTACAAAACATTTTCAATGAGAAAGATTACCAAAATCCAGAACTGACAGACGACGTCCTGATTGAACTGAAACAGGCTCACAATATGGTAAATATCTACAGCGATATCCTGACCGGAACAATGGACGCCTTTGCATCAATCATATCGAATAACGTAAATACCATCATGAAACGTATGACAAGTCTATCTATCATTCTGATGGTCCCTACACTGATAGCCAGTTTCTACGGTATGAATGTCGACATACATATAGAAGAAGTTCCACATGCTTTTTCTATCATTGTTTTTTCATCGATCTTCCTATCGGCCATGGCTTTCATCATTTTCCGCAGAATAAAATGGTTCTAACTGAACATACCAAGAACCTTTATACAACTATAAATAAACTAAGAAAATGAAAATCGTATTATTAGAATCATTGGGAATCAGCGAATCATCCCTGCAACGCCACATAGCTCCACTAACAGAAGCCGGGCATGAATTTAAGGCCTATCCTAAAAATACCGATCCAGCAGTTCAAATAGAAGAAGCTAAAGATGCCGACATTATTATGATAGCCAACATGCCGTTGAGAGCAGAAGTTATCAACAGCTGTTCAAAACTCAAATATATTGATGTTGCCTTCACAGGTGTAGACCATGTTGATCTTGAAGCAGCCCGCGCCAAAGGAATACAAGTAAGCAATGCTGCAGGATATTCTACACAATCGGTAGCAGAGCTGGTCCTTTGCATGATGATTTCCTTACTCCGAAACGTACCTCAGGTATCTGAACGCTGTCGGGAAGGAAGGACAAAAGACGGTCTGGTAGGATGTGAACTGAGAGGAAAGACTGTCGGTATCGTAGGAGCAGGAGCCATCGGAACACGTACAGCCGAACTGTGCCACGCTTTCGGATGTACAATTTTAGGCAACAAACGTCATGTAACGGGTAATGAACCTTCCTTCATTCATTTCGTAACACTAGATGAACTGCTGGAACAATCAGACATCGTATCACTTCACTGTCCGCTCACTCCCGAAACTCATCACCTGATTAATGCAGAACGTATCAGCAAAATGAAACAGGGAGCTTATTTAATAAATACAGCCCGTGGAGGAGTAATTGATTCGGAAGCACTAGCCCAAGCCTTAAACGAAGAATATCTAAGCGGAGCCGGAATCGATGTATTCGAAAATGAACCTCCACTCGATACAAATCATCCGTTACTGCATAGTAAAAATACAATTGTAACTCCGCATATAGCCTTCGCTTCTGCCGAGTCAATGGAAGCGCGGGCAGAAATTGTATTCCAAAATATCAAAACATGGCTGGAAGGAAAGCAGCAAAACATTATCTTATAAAACAGAATACTAGATACCAACTTGAAGAACACTCAAGCTGATATCTAGTATAATATATCCATAGGCTCATCCCTATTTACACTATTTAAGATCATGTAAGGCAAAGAATTACAACGATTTAATTAACTTTGTAATAATATACCTTGGAGAAACCTTACAATAGCATATTTTACACAATACTTATCGAATAAAAACCTAACAATACCATGAAAAAAGAATGCTTGATTTTATCTGCCCTAATAAGTACTGCCAGCGCCTTCTCCCAGCATAAAGCTCCTAATATCATCTTTATACTATGCGACGACATGGGATATGGCGATCTGGGCTGTTATGGACAAAAACTAATCAATACCCCTCATATCGACCAAATGGCAGCAGAAGGGATGCGTTTTACACAAGCATACGCAGGAAGTCCTGTAAGTGCTCCTTCACGTGCAACCCTGATGGCCGGGCAACATAGCGGCCACACTCACGTACGAGGCAACAAGGAATACTGGCCTCAATCGGCAGTCGTAACCTACGGAGAGAACCAAGATTACGCAGTTGTCGGTCAGGAACCATACGATTCAACTCATGTTATCCTCCCCGAAGTCATGAAGAAGAACGGATACACAACCGGTATGTTCGGCAAATGGGCAGGAGGCTACGAAGGCTCCTGGTCTACTCCCGATAAACGAGGTGTAGACGAATTCTACGGATACATATGTCAGTTCCAGGCACACTTATACTATCCCAATTTTTTGAATCGCTATAGCCGTTCGAAAGGCGACAAGGAAGTGAAACGTATCGTACTGGAAGAAAATATCAAGTACCCGATGTTTGGTGACGACTATTTCAAACGCCCGCAATATTCGGCAGACCTTATTCATCAAGAGGCACTGAAATGGCTGGACGCACAAACCGGAGAGCAACCGTTCTGCGGCATTTTCACATACACCCTTCCCCATGCAGAACTGGCACAACCACACGACTCCATCTTTAACGATTATAAAAAGAAGTTTTTTACCGACAAAACTTGGGGTGGAGACGAAGGTTCACGATATAACCCTTCGGATCACACTCATGCACATTTTGCCGGCATGATAACACGCCTGGACGCTTATGTAGGAGAAATTTTCAAGAAGCTGAAAGAAAAAGGACTGGACGAAAACACAATTGTTTTCTTCAGTAGTGACAACGGGCCTCACGAAGAAGGAGGAGCCGATCCTGAATTCTTCGGACGAGACGGTAAGCTAAGAGGCCTGAAGCGCCAATGCCATGAAGGAGGCATCCGTATTCCATTCATCGTACGCTGGCCAGGACATATTGCAAGCGGAACAACCAACGACCACCAACTTGCTTTTTATGATATCCTGCCCACTTTCTGCGAACTGATAGGTGACAAAAAGTTCCCAGGTAAGAATAAAGATCATTTCGACGGAATATCCTTTGCCCCTACCCTTCTAGGGAACGACAAAAAACAGAAAGAACATGAATTCCTATACTGGGAGTTCCATGAAACCGATCAGATGGCAGTACGTATGGGCGACTGGAAACTTATCGTCAAGAAAGGAGTCCCATCACTATACAACTTGAAGGAAGATCTGCATGAAGATCACGATGTAGCCAGTCAAAATCCGTCAATAGTAAAAAAAATGTTAGAGGTCATCCAGCGTGAACACCAACCCAGCGACCTCTTTAAAGTAACATTACCTACTTTCTAACATAATTCATATCTGATACACTTAAAAAATAATCCCCTCACTTAGCTTTACACTCCAAAGTCAAGCTAATGTGAAGGGATTTTTTACAACCATTTTTAAATAAAAAGGACATTCAGGCTTCTTCCAAAGCCCCAATATTTCTATCAGTCATTACTGTTTTTCTTCCGGAGTCATTTTCGTTTCATACTCCTTAATCCATTGTTCCATCTGCTTATTAATAGTTTCACGCTGTTCTTCATAAGTAGCTTCTGAAACAAATTTCAAAGTGTGAAATTTATTCAAGACATCAGCAGATACCATTGCTATTTTAATATCATCAGCAACCGTTACCGTATCACCTGCGGCTATAGGGTTCCCTTCAGCCTTTCCGGTAAACGAGGCACAATCCAGATTATTTCCTTCCGTATCCGTTACAAAGCAATATGTAAAAAGATAACGTTCTGATATGTCTTCCGTAGCAACAACCTGATATTTCAGCTCAACTTTCAGTTCGTCGAACATGAACGAATTGAAAGTAAAAGAAGGTAATTCAATATCCGTAATAGTTACATCCGATACAACTTTATAAGGCAAGCCCTCCGTTTCCTGATAACTTACAACCTTCCCAATCAACTTATCAGCCAGTGTCTTTCCTTCTTCCTTGCTTTTCTCCGAAAGATCCATTGCCAGTTTAACCACTTTCTCAACTGTTTCCTGATCTTGCGAATACCCACTTGCCTTACCTATTTCTGATACCTGAGCACAAAAATCCAATCCCTGCTTTTCATAATATGCAGGAATTTCACCCAACATACCTTCCGAAGAAGATGTACTTCCACCACAAGAAGATAAAATCAATGCAACAATAGAACACGCTGTTGTTCCTAATACTCTCATATACATATGCCTTTATTTTTATGTTATTAGCTTTCCCACCCCGGTTCACCCGCTCCATATTGAGCAAGCAAACTTCTCTTTATTGCTGTTTTTGCAAATTAACAAATAAAACAGATTACTATTTGTCACCTAAAAAGGTGATTATTTTTTAAATTATAAGTAAAAAGCCATTATCTCTTCCTGATAAAGAAATAATGGAAATAAAAGCCGTATATTTGCTCTCAGAACATTCACGGCTAAACACTATGAAAAAAATATACCGCTATTTACTGTTAATACTGCTATTATCGGGAATCTGTCCGCTCCATTCAGAAACAATACCAGCCGACACATTGCTGATGAGGTTATATGAACGTGCAGCCAGCTTAATGGAAAAAGGTAAACTTGATCAAGCCCAGCAGACTTTCGACAGTGCCTTTGCCATGCCCGAAGCAAAACAATCTCCTGTATACCCCATCCTATTGAACGAACAAGCTACCCTTATGTCGTACGTAGGAAAAGATGACGAAGCCTTCGACATGAAAAAAAGTGTTCTTCCTTATCTGCCACAAATCAAAGATCTGGAAAAACACATCAGCGTATACAATGACCTTGCTATCTTTTATCGCCGGCAGCACATGAACGACTCAACCATTTACTACTACAATAAGGCCCTCGATGCTGCCCTAAAATACAAAGACGAAGGATGGATTACACATATTTACAACAACGTTTCTATATTTTATTTCAACATACGTCTGTTAAACGAAGCCGAAAAATATACAGATCTGGCCGCCCAGCATGCACAAGACAGCAATGACATATTTGTAGCATTCCATACCTGGCAGCTTCGTAGCGGCATTAAAGTTGAAGTAAACAAGCTGGACGAAGCAGAATATTCAATCCGAAAAGCCTGGGAAATAGCCAGTCAAGCCGGCAATAACTCCACGACATGGAAAATAAGATGTATGCCCTCATTATTAAGAATATTCGAAAAGAAAGAGCAAGCAGATTCGGTAAACTGGTATCTTCAGCTTGGCGACAAGCTTCTGAAAGAAATTCCATCTTCCGGAATCGCAGCCATTGGCTATATTCAGGTACGTGCCAGTATGGAGATGAAAAGGGGAAACTATGCAAAAGCCCTTCAAGATCTGTTGTGGCTGCGTAAAAGGAACACAGGCAGCGAACCCAAAACACTACTGACACAAATAGCCCAATGTTACGATGCAGTAGGGAACAAGCAACTGGCATATATATACATGGACAGCGCACGTATGTGGACAGACACGCTAGCGCAGCATAATCTGACTCAGAAAATGGCAGAACTTAATGTCAAGTTCCAAACTCAGGAAAAAGAGCTGCAAATCAGCAAACTGGAACAAGAGAAACTGGCACATCAAGCTTTCCTGCTCAAAGCCTCCGTATGCGTCGGATGCCTGCTGGTTATCGTATTGATAGTTATACTGACATTACACTACAAAAAACGAATGGCAGAAAGAAAGATCAAACTGCTCCAGCAGGAAAATGAGCTGAATGCAGCGCGACGCTACATAGAAGGCCTGGAAGAAGAATGTAAATATTTTGCCAAAGAGTTGCACGACGGCATTGCTAACGATCTGTTAGGATTACAAATGAAAATAGAGAATACCACAGATTCTGACAACATACAGGAACTAGGTACGCTCATCAAAGAGCGTAAGAAACAATGTACGTAATATTTCCCATGAGCTGATGCCTCCCGAATTTGAGCATTTAAGTCTGGATGAAATATTATATCAATATGCCGACAAGTTAAGTGAAAACACAGGCATACAAGTCACATATACATCCGGTTCGTGCAACCCGATACCGAATGAAACAGCATACGAATTATACCGTATAGTTCAGGAAATCACCATGAATATTGTCAAACACGCCAATGCACACTGTATTTCCGTCAGCCTTTATTCTGAGCACGAAAAGCAATATACATTGAAAATAACCGACGATAGTACTGTAACTACCCCTCATAAAGCAAACAGCAGAGGAATAGGACTTCGGACTGTAAACGACCGTGCCAAAGCAATCGACGGTACTATCCAAAGAGAATCGTCTGAGAACAACAATATATTCACACTACAATTTAAAGTAAAATGAATCCAGATATATACAAGTTACTGATTGTCGACGATCATCCGATTGTAGCAGAAGGCATTGTGAGCATCGCTTCACAGCAAAGCAACATACTATGCAAAAGCATAACCCGCATGGAGAATCTGCTGCCAACAATATCCGCCGAAAGTTTCGATCTCTGCATTATCGATCTGGAACTTCCTGAAATAAACGGCTTTCAGCTTATTCATCTTTTGCAGGAACAAATGCCCGACTGCAAGATTCTGATTTATACCATGCATGAAGAGCCATGGGTTATAGCTAAATTAGCAGAAGAAGAAATATCAGGAGCCGTATCAAAAAATGCAAGTACAAGCGAACTGAAGCAAGCTATCAATCAAATCAGACTTGGGCATAAATATTTCAGCGAAGTATTCTCCATTCTTCATAAAAAACAGATAAATATTGACTTACATAAAATACCAGAATTGTCAAAACGCGAAAAAGAGGTGCTCACCTATCTCTCCGAAGGTCTCAGCACTTCCGAGATATCAGACCTGCTGTGCCTCAGCACAAATACGATACAAACATACCGGAAACGTCTGATGGAAAAACTGGAAGCAAAGAATGTAGCAGAGCTCGTGTATAAAGGAAAAGAAATATTCTAACTGCATCTTTCCACACCCTTCACATATCATAAAATATTATTTGCTGACTCATGTCTGAAAGACTTCGTGAAGGGTGCGAAAGGGAAAATGCCTAATAAACTTTATTTCTAAAAAAACATCAGCATCTTTTGCCCAAATCTTCGAGAATTTTTCTAAAAATTTGTACAAAAATAATCCATAATAAGGCGTTATTTTAGAAGGATTTGTTAGTCGCTCATTTTCAGGAGAATACAAAAAATAGCATATAAAAAAATAGTAAATCAATATTATTGAAGGGTTCTCATTGTTTCGTCAACATCATCCTTTTTTCAACTTCATTAATAATTCTTTGTCGGCTAATTATCACCTATTGTTCCCTCCGAAAAATTCACCATCATTAATATGAATATTATCAATGACGGATGATTTAGTATTTTCTAATCTTATATCACGTTATGTTAAATATGACCTAGATAATGAATATTCAATTAAGGAACAAAAGAAAGAATTTATTTCATTTGTTTTACATTTTCTGTTTATTATCCAATACAAATCAATCTTTTTCCAGGTATGGAGAGGAAACATTTTGTTTTTGTCGTAAGTTTATTAGTAACTTTGTGTTCCGTAAACAGAAGAAAGGCACAAATTTTATGGAGCAATTAACAAGGACTTCTTTTCAAGATATTTATTCATTATATTATAAAAAAGCATTTTATTTTGCCAAATCCTATGTACACGACGATTTGGTAGCTGAAGATATTGCTTCCGAATCACTTATCGCATTATGGGAAAAAACGAAAGAAAATCCAATAGATTATGTTGCTCCTCTATTGCTTACTATTTTAAAAAATAAATCACTAGATTACCTAAAACATGAAGAAGTTCAACTAGCAGCAGTCGAAATGATAGCAGACTGGAAGCGCCAGGAACTTTCACTTCGTATTTCTGCACTTGAAGCTTGTATCCCCAATGATATTTTTTCAGAAGAAATAACAAAAATCATCCATCAAACATTGGCACAGCTACCAGAGCAAACCCGTAAAGTATTTATAATGAGTCGATTTTATGATAAATCAAACAAAGAAATAGCCGAAAAGCTAGGCATTTCGGTTAAGGGCGTAGAGTACCACATCTCTAAAGCACTAAAATTTCTGAGAGTTGCCCTAAAAGATTATCTTCCCTTTTTATATTTTTTACTAGGACATTAGTTTGATTGATATAAATATAAGATCTTTAAAAAGCATCATTTTTTCTGAATATATTGTTCTTCTATAATTTATCAAGAAACATCTGCACAAAATAGATTTTTTTTACAACTTCCACTAGGGTTAATGTCTAGTGAATCGTTATATTAACAAAAGGCAGAAAAAATGAAAAATGATTTATTACAAAAATATATATCAGGAGAGGCTTCCGAAGCTGAAAAAAAGCAAGTAACAGAGTGGGTACAGGAATCTCCTGACAATATGCGTGAGTATTTGGCACAACGTAAGTTATATGATATAGCCTTATGGCAAAGTAAAACAATGGAAGAAAAGCCACAGAACAAGAGAAAAATATTCACTTTGCGTTCTGCGGTATATAGCATGACAAAAATTGCTGCAATGATAGCAATTGTTTTTCTTATTGCTCATTATTGGAAAAATAAAGATACTGAAAAAATATCCTACCAATCGATTTATGTTCCAGCAGGGCAACGTGCCGAATTGACACTGGCAGATGGGACAAAGGTATGGCTGAATTCACGTAGTAGCCTCAAATTTCCTACAAATTTTCAAGGAAAGTCTCGTAATGTGATACTAGATGGAGAAGGATTTTTTACAGTTGCCAAAAATAAAGAAGTTCCTTTTATTGTAAAGACCAAGAAATATGATGTAAAGGTACTCGGCACAGAGTTTAATATATTAGCTTACTCAACAGACAGTATATGGGAAACCTCTTTGTTAGAAGGCTCTGTAGAAATTCAGACAAATGGAAAAAGGAAATTACGCTTGGAGCCAAATACAATGGTCAGACTACAAGGAAATAGTTTGGTGAAACAGCATATCAAGAAAATGGAATATTTCCGTTGGCGTGAAGGATTGATTTGCTTCGATAACATTTCAGTAAAAGAAATGATAGAAAAATTAAAGCTATATTATGGGGTTGACATCGTAATAAATAATCAGGAAATTCTAGGCAATCGTTATACGGGAAAATTCCGTGCCGGAGATGGAATTGAACATGTACTGAAAGTACTACGACTAAACAACCGATTTACTTATGAAAAAGACGATGAAACAAACAAAATCATAATAAATTAATTCTAATTCTTTAAACTTATCTAAAACAGCTTATGACATAATATATTTCTTTTACCAAAAAAATGGGATGATGCGGCAACATCATCCCATGAATGTCAAGAAAGAAGTAAGTTCTTTCTGACTAAACTCAAAATTATTTTAAGTATAATAACCTAAAATTAATGTTACAAAAATATGAAAAATATTTTGTATAAGGAATCTATTGTCCACATTAAACATGCATTCCGTATGATGAAGAACACTTTTTTGGCATTATTTATCTTTGCCGGAACTGCTTATGCAACGAATTCTTACTCTCAGAATATGAAGGTTACGGTAGTTTCCAATTCTATTTCGGCAGAAAAAGTCATCAGTGAAATAGAGAGTCAAACAGATTATCTATTCGTAATAGTTCGTTAAAAATTCGCCAAGCCTAAGCGGCTCTGGCAGTAAATAAAAT
>Reeses_p2__coassemble_1948_pt1 | contig 12898 bp, 10 predicted proteins | sample Reeses_p2__metabat2_high_PE_020 | metagenome-assembled genome bin Reeses_p2 | reverse complement strand
TGCGTGGCAAAGGTAGTAGGATATTTTGAAATATGCAATATCTTTGCAAAAAAAATATTGATAAATGGATAAAATTATTGGAATGGGCAATGCTTTGGTCGATGTTTTGGTCTTAATCGATAGTGATGAGGTGCTAAATGACCTGAATTTGCCTAAAGGAAGTATGCAGTTAATAGACGAGGACACATTATTTAATATACGTACTAAGACAGCTGGGCAGAAACTTCATCGGGCAACTGGAGGAGCTGCAGCTAATACAATATGTGCACTTGCAGGGCTGGATGCAGAAGTTGGATTTATTGGGAAAATTGGTACAGATGAATTCGGACAATTTTTTGAGCGGACATTAAAAAAAAGAGGAATAGAAACTTCTTTGTTGAAATGTGACTGCCCTTCGGGAGTTGCTTCCACATTTGTATCACCTTGTGGTGAACGTACTTTTGGTACATATTTGGGAGCATCAGCCAAACTTTGTGCTGATGACTTGTCGCGTTCAATGTTCGAAGGTTATTCCTATTTTTATATTGAAGGTTATTTGTTGCAGGATCATGATCTTATTGTACGTGCCATGCAATTAGCAAAAGAGGCTGGTTTGCAAATCTGTCTTGATATGGCTAGCTACAATGTGGTTGAGGCCGAGCGTGAGTTTTTCGATATGTTGATTACAAAATATGTGGATATTGTATTTGCTAATGAAAGCGAAGCACGCGCCTATACGGGTAAAGGACCTGAAGAAGCTTTACAGGAAATATCATCTAAATGCAGCATTGTAGTCATAAAAACAGGTAAAAGTGGTTCATTGGTAAAAAAAGGTACTGAGGTTATTCGTGTAAATCCTTTCCCTGTCAAGAAAGTAGTTGATACAACGGGGGCTGGCGATTTTTATGCAGCAGGTTTCTTATATGGTCTTACATGTGGCTATTCACTTGAAAAGTGTGCACAGATAAGCTCCATTTTGGCTGGGTATGTTATTCAGACAGTGGGAACAGCCCTGACAAAGAAGAAATGGAACGAAATAAAGTTAAATATTGAGTCCGTCTTGCAGGCTTGAGCAGAATAATATGTTTATTTGCAAGCTAAAATCATGATAACTATGAATACAAAAAGAACGCTGATTGGAGCTTTTATCATTTTTCTTGGTTTGGGACTTTCCAGCTTTAAAGATGATGACCGTAATTTTCAGATATCAAAGAATCTGGATATTTTCAATTCTATTTTTAAGGAGCTGGATTTATTTTATGTAGATACTATCGATCCTGAAAAAATGATTCAAAATGGGGTTAACGGTATGCTGGCTCTGACCGACCCATATACCGAGTATTATCCGGAGGAGGGTATCAACAGTCTGAAAGAAATGATTACGGGAAAGTATGGTGGTATCGGAGCTGCTATACGATATTATAAGAAAAAAGATCGTATTGCCATTGTGGAACCTACTGAAGGTATGCCGGCTGCAGAAGCTGGTGTAAAGGCGGGCGATATTATTCTTTCGGTTGGTGGAAAGGAAATGCTGAGAGGAAATATGAAACCTCAGGAATTTTCATCGAAAGTAAGTGAGGCTTTGCGTGGTGAACCGGGTACTTCTTTTGTTTTAAAAGTGCTTCGTCCATTGAAGAACGATAGTACCGTGATGGAGTTTAAAATTACGCGCAAGAATATCCGTAACAATCCGGTTCCTTATTATGGTATAATTAAAGATAGTATAGGCTATTTGTCGCTGACTGGTTTTACAGATAATTGTGCCAAGGATGTGAAAAAGGCATTTATTGAGTTAAAGCAGCGTGGAGCTAAGTCTTTAGTGATAGATTTACGAGATAATGGAGGAGGTTCTTTGCAGGAAGCTGTAGAAATTATTAACTTTTTTGTTCCGAAAGGAAAAGAAATAGTAGTGACGAAAGGAAAAATTCGTCAGGCTGCCAGTTCATTCAAAACTCAGAATGAACCAATAGATACAGAAATGCCTCTGGCTGTGCTTGTAAATGGTAATACGGCTTCTGCTTCTGAAATTTTGAGCGGTTCTATGCAAGATATGGATCGTGCGGTGATTATTGGTACGCGTACTTATGGAAAGGGTCTGGTGCAGACTACTCGCCCATTGCCGTATAATGGTACATTGAAGGTTACTACATCTAAATATTATATTCCAAGTGGCCGTTGCATTCAGGCTATCGATTATGCAAAGAAGAATGCAGACGGTTCGGTAGCACGTATCCCTGATAGTTTGACAACTGTATTCCATACAGCTGCCGGACGTGAAGTTCGTGACGGTGGAGGTATTCGTCCGGATATTGAAGTGAAAGGGGATAAGTTCCCGAATATATTGTTCTATTTGATGAACGATGATTTGATTTTTGATTATGTTACTCAGTATTGTCTGACGCATCCTGCTGTTACTTCTGTCGATTCGATACGGATTACTGATGCTGATTATGCTGAATTTAAGAAACAAGTCAAGGCTGCTAATTTTACTTACGACCGTCAGAGTGAAGGACTTTTAAAGACGTTGAAAGAAGTTGCCGAATTTGAAGGCTATATGGAAGGGGCAGCAGAGGAGTTTAAGGCTTTGGAACAAAAGTTGAATCATAACTTGGACCGTGATCTTGATTATTTTGCAAAACCGATAAAAGAACAAATTGCTGAAGAAATAGCAACCCGATATTTTTATCAGCGTGGAGCTGTTATGCAACGTCTGAAAGACGATGAGGACTTGGATAAAGCTATTGAAGTTCTGAATTCTCCAGAAAAATACAAGGAGATATTGTCGGTTCCAGTGAAAGTTGCAGAGAAGCAGAAATAGGAAACTGTAAGATAGAAGATGAGCCATCAAATCAAATTATAGGAAAAGATGGAATCTCTAATTTGAAGCTTACACATCACTTATAGATGAAAAGGGTCGTATCATTACTCAAAATGAGGTTTGATACGACCCTTTTTTAACCTTTTAGTTTATGCTTTTAAAGTAAGACCTTTTCTGTTTTGACGCGTTCTTTATTGACAAAAGCTTATACCTGCGGCTTCTTATTTATAAAGAGCAAGAACAGAGAAAGAATCTCAAAATAAAAGCAGAGATAAGCTTATTTATAATCTATCATTGTTTCTCCGATAACACTTTTCAAGCCATCAATGACTCATTGATATATATGAATTTGAACAATAACTTAAACAGAGGGTTTGTCTATAAAACGATATTAATAATCAGTCTATTGAATATGTTTATCAGATACTAATAATCTATAAGTTATAACATAAAAACTCCTGCTTTTAGCCCTATATCGAAATGAGCAAAGACTAAAGCAGGAGATTTTTATTTTTAAGTTTTAATCTATAAGATTTTTACTTTCACAGTTTTATTTTGAGGCAGCTCCATTCTTTGAAATCTATTCTGTAATATTACATTTGATAGTACAGAATACTGATTTTTTGCTTGAGATTGCAGTTTATTTTTCCTTGTAATCTCCGTTCGCCTTAATTAGTTCAATCAGCTTTTCTACTGCCTGCTCTTCCGGAATATTCTTTTCAATACATTCTTTTTTCTTGTACAGGCTGATTTTGCCTCGTCCGGCCCCTACGTAACCATAGTCTGCATCTGCCATTTCACCGGGACCATTGACAATACAGCCCATGATGCCGATCTTGAGCCCTTTCAGGTGCGAGGTCGCAGCTTTGATACGAGCGATGGTAGCTTCCAGATCGTATAGCGTACGTCCACAGCCGGGACAGGAAATATATTCTGTCTTCGATGTACGCGCTCTGCCTGCTTGTAGAATGCCGAATGCAGTTTCATCTACTTTCTCATCAGTAATAGCATTTCCGTGATTATATAGTAAAATACCGTCGCAGAAACCATCAAATATCAATGCTCCCATATCGACTGCCGATTTGATCTGCAAATCTTCTGTATTGTTTTCCTGATAAAATTGGAAGAATACCAATGGATTGGTTAAACCTTGATTCATCAGTTGATGTGCGATTCCCCGAAATTCGCCGAGACGATTCGGATGATTACTTTGGGCAATGATAACAACTTCTGGATGCATGCGCAGACAAGCTGTAGCTTCTTCATTCAGTCCCATATATGGAGTGAATAAGAATTTGACTTTTGCATTGCAGTGGTGCAACTCAACCAGTTGCTGGTAATTGAAGGCAGGATAAGTTCCCTCTTCTCCTTTCCATATGTTTGCATCTACAATATAGCCGATATTGGTACGACGCATTTCAGGAAGCTGCTGTCCGCAATAGATGTAGTCCGGACAGAACTGCTCATTGATTTGCATATTACCGTCAAGACGGGCAGATATAACAACCGGTACATGTTCACCTCCGATATTTTCAACAGCTGTTGTATGGTGTCGGTTTGGATTGGTATAGTTAAATTCGGCTGCTTCTGCTCCTGGTATATAGGGATGATTCTCGCGTTGGAGTACATAATCCACCAGTTTGCGGGCTACTGGGATTTCTGCTTCAGGAGCTTCACTCAGTGAAACGCGGATAGTATCTCCTAATCCGTCACACAACAAAGCGCCGATACCTAATGCCGATTTGATACGTCCGTCTTCTCCATCACCAGCTTCGGTAACTCCCAGATGAAGAGGGAATGACATACCTTCCTTTTCCATCTGTTCTGCCAGCAGTCGGACTGTCTTGACCATTACGACCGTATTGGAGGCTTTGATGGAAATAACGACGTTCATGAACTGTTCATCTACACAGATACGGAGAAATTCCATACACGATTCTACCATACCTTCAGGAGTATCACCATAACGTGACATGATACGGTCGGACAATGAACCGTGATTTACTCCAATACGGATAGCAGTATGATTCTCTTTACAGATATTTAGGAATGGAATGAAGCGGTCACGTATCTTCTGAATTTCCTGAGCATATTCTTCATCTGTATATTCCAATTTCTTGAAAGTGCGCGCAGCATCTACATAATTTCCCGGATTGATGCGTACTCCTTCAGCATACAATGCTGCTACTTCTGCCACTTTGGGATTAAAGTGCACATCGGCTATCAGCGGAGTGTCGTACCCTTGTGAACGCAGTCCGATATTGATATTCTTTAAGTTTTCAGCTTCACGTACTCCCTGAGTAGTGAGGCGTACATATTCACCTCCTGCTTCAATGATGCGTTTAGCTTGTTCTACACAGGCCTCAGTATCCATTGTGACCGTATTGGTCATACTTTGTATACGGATAGGATTAGTGCCACCCATAGGAGTGGCACCAACATATACCTCATTTGCCTCTCGGCGTGAATAGTTGAAGTAATCCATTAATTTGTTTTATAAGCGTATTTTACTTCTTTCAATTCTTCGTTAGCTTTGACTATCTTATTTTTCAGACCTTCCTTGTAAGCTGCAAATTTTTCGGCGAGTCCTTCATCAGATAATGCCAACATTTGTACTGCAAGGATAGCTGCATTCATAGCACCATTGATAGCAACTGTTGCTACAGGTATGCCGGGAGGCATCTGGATGATAGAATAAAGCGCATCCACTCCATCGAGCACAGAACCTTTTACGGGAACTCCGATAACAGGAAGTGTAGTATTCGCTGCAATCACGCCTGGCAAAGCTGCAGCCATTCCTGCTGCTGCAATAATGACTTTAATACCTCGTCCGGCAGCTTCTTTTGCGAATTTTTCCACTTCAGCAGGTGTACGGTGTGCCGAAAGAGCATTCATTTCGAAAGGAACTTGCATTTCGTCGAGCAGTTTCGCCGCTTTCTCCATAACAGGAAGATCGGACGTACTACCCATGATGATACTTACAATTGGTTTCATGTCTGTTTATTTAGTTTTATTCATTAATGATCTGTTTGTATGCTTCAGCATCCAGCAGTTCATCCATTTCTGTAGTGTCAGTTGGTTTGATCTTGATTAGCCAGCCGTCACCATATGGATCTTTGTTTACCAGTTCCGGATGTTCTTCCAGCTCTGGATTGATTTCAAGTACTTCGCCACCAATGGGAAGGAAAAGATCGGATACAGTTTTTACAACTTCAATAGTTCCGAATACTTCACCTTTTTCTAGAGTTTCACCTTCGGTCGTTACATCTACAAAGACGATGTCGCCCAATTGTTCTTGTGCATAATCTGTAATTCCTACATAAGCTTCATCACCTTCCAGACGAATCCATTCGTGTTCGTTCGTGTACTTTACATTAGTTGGGAAATTCATAATCTTAGTATTTTAGAGGTTAATATAATTATGTTTCAAATAAACAAAATTCCAGTGATACCGCAAAACAAACCGACTAAAAAACCTCCTCCAACTTCGTTTAAAGTATGTTGGCGGACGATGATTCGTGCGGAACCTAACATTCCTGCCAGTAAAATAAAACCGCAGAGCCACCAGATAGGATTGAACTGGAAAATGAAACTGTATGAAAGTAATCCTCCGATAATCATACCACAGCTGGCCATGTGAGTGCTGATTTTCCATTTCAAGTTGATACTGGTACAGATAACCATACAAAGCAGAGTAGCTATGATTATTCCGCTCATATAGCGTGGAAGATGAATCCGGTACATGGTCAGAAAACATCCTGTATAACTCATGATCGTAATCAGGTATGGCAGAAAGCGTTTCTCTCTCTTCCCCAGCTCCCGTAACGTCCAGCCATTGATTTTCTGAAGAAGGTATATACCAAGCATCGGAAGGAGAATGGTAAAGCAATATACCATGATCAGAACTGTCAGTTTATATTGCAGGGGGAGTATTCGTAAATATGTAAAAAAGAAAAGCAGCAAAAACGCTACAAAAGAAACCATAAAAGGTGTAAATATGGCAGAGATGATACGTGCTGCCATAAATAGTGCATCTTTAGGCTCTTTTGTTGTTTCCTGAGAAGGAGCATGATATGTTAACTGATCGGGAATATTAGTTTCTTCCATCCTTGTGTTATGATTGTTTTTTGTCGTTTGGTTTATCTTCTTAGTCGTGCGACTGGAATGTTAAGCTGCTGGCGGTATTTGGCAACCGTACGTCGTGCTATCGGATATCCTTTTTCTTTTAGCATGTCGGCCAGTTCGTCATCGGTGTAAGGTTTATCCTTATTTTCCTTGTCGATACACTCTTTCAGGAACTGTTTGATTTCACGCACAGACAATTCTTCTCCGTTTTCTGTTACATATCCGTCGCTGAAGAAAAACTTGAGTGGATATATTCCGAAGTTAGTCTGTATATATTTGCTGTTGCTCACTCGTGAAATTGTTGAAATATCCAGTTGTGCACGTTCGGCCACATCTTTCAGTATCATAGGTCGGAGTGAAGACTCATCACCATCCTGGAAGAACGGTCGTTGCAAGTCTATAATAGCCTGCATCGTACTGAGCAATGTCTGCTGGCGTTGTTTAACAGCATTGATAAATCCCTGAGCTGCATCTACCTTTTGCTTGAGGAATAATAATGCGTTTTTCGATTCCTTACTTTGATTAGCTTTATTGCGTGTATGCTCATCAAGCATTTCAGTAAATTCACGGCTTAAGCGCAGTTCAGGAACATTCCGGTTGTTGAGGCTAAGATGAATAGTACCGTCTTCTTCTGTCTCAACAATAAAATCAGGAATAATTTGCTGCAAGTTTTTACCGATTGTTTCTCCCATGGAACTTCCCGGACGCGGATTCAGCTTGGTCAGTTCCACTACGGCTGCATTATATTGTTCTTCAGTTATCCCTAACTTTTGTAATATTTTATCTTTATTTTTCTTGGTGAAATCATCGCAACATTTGTTGATGATATCATATTCTATTTGTTTCAGCGGAGAGTTTTCTTTCCGCTTGATTTGCAGCAAGAGGCATTCCTGAAGGCTTCGTGCTCCTATTCCCGCAGGATCAAAATCCTGTATGATAGACAAGATATGCTCCAGTTGTTCAGGAGTTGTATAAATACCCTGATAGATGGCAAGTTCGTCCATCAGGGCTTCTGTTGTTTTTCTCAATAAACCGTCATCATCCAAAGAGCCGATAAGATACTCGCCTAACTGTTTTTCTTCGGGAGTAAGATCTTGCATGTCAAGCTGCTCTTTCAGCGTTTCGTAAAATGAAACACTGTCCGAAAAAGGGATCTCTTCGGGAGTTTCTCCCTTAGAACGGTTGTTCTCCTGAAGCTTATAATCGGGAATGTCATCCTCTGTGCGATAATCTCCCAACGACAAATCATCATTATAGTCGGTTCCGGATTCTTCATTTTCATCGGCAGGATAGTCATCTTCATGTCCCTCAGCCTCTTCAGTATGTTCTTTGCCTTCTTCTAGAGCAGGATTGTCCAAAAGTTCAGAATGAATACGTTCTTCCAATTCTACAGTAGGCAGCTCTAATAATTTGACTGCCAATATCTGCTGTGGAGATAAAGTCTGAACCTGCTGCTGGGCCTGAGTTTGTACTTGACGTGAATTTATAGCCATAAAAATGAATTTGATTTTTTCGCTGCAAAAATAAACAATTAGATACGGATTATATGGTTTTCACTTAATTTTATTTTATGTGGACAACCAGCTTCTCTACCAATATCTGTGGAATTTAATATCTGAAACTGCTTCCTCCCAAAAACTCGCGCAACAAGGAAGTCGGCGGAAGTTCATTGTCTTGTACTGAAACAAAATAGGCAAGGAAACGCAGAAGGCGGTGAGCTTCCGAGTATGCCGGACAGTTATTGGGTACCTTTCGTAAAATGGGTTCTGCATAGTCCTTTAACACGGCAAGTTCGAAGAGCAGAGCCGAGTTGAACATTGCATCTGCATATTCCTGATAAGGGAATATCCATTTGTCTTCCCCTGCACGGACACTTTCCCATCGAGAAATTGTCGCTTCTGCCGAGTAATTGCGGTATCGGTAATCGCGTATGATTCGGCGTAGCAACCGGTTGTCGGTGGTAGGAATATAATTATGGTTGTCGAGTGAGATTGTAGTCAGGGCAGATACATATATCTTATATTTATTGGCTGCCGGAATATTGGGGGTCAGTGCCGGATTCAGCGCATGTATCCCTTCCAGTATCAATATCATATTTTCGTCAATACGTAGTTTCTTGCCACTGTTCTCGCGTTTGCCGGTTGTAAAATTAAATCGGGGTAATTCAATTTCCTTACCATCTAACAACTCCTTTAACTGAGCTTCGAAGAAAGGAAGATCCAGCGCGTACAGTGACTCGAAATCGTGTTCACCGTTTTCATCGAGTGGAGTATCTTCTCTGTTTACAAAATAATCATCCAGTGAAATCGGATAAGGCTTCAGCCCGTTGGTCATTAACTGAATACTGAGACGTTTGCTGAACGTAGTCTTTCCCGAAGATGACGGTCCGGAAATCAATACCAGTTTCACTCTTTCTCCATTTTGGTTCCGGTGAGTGATTTCGTCGGCTATATGTGCAATTTTCTTTTCTTGCAGTGCTTCCGAGACATTTATCAGGTCGGTAGCATGCCCGTTGTTGCAGGCTATGTTGAAATCCCCAACCGTACTGATTCCCAATATCTGGTTCCAGCGGTGATATTCCTGAAATACCTCCAGCATCTTTTCCTGTTTTACAAGTTCCTCCAGTTTTTGCGGGTTCTTTCTGTTTGGAATACGCAGCAACAATCCGTCATAGTATTTTACTATATCGAACAGTTTGATGTATCCTGTACTTGGAACCAGACTGCCATAATAATAGTCGATGGTATCTCCTAATCTGTAATAGAAAGTATATAACTGTCCGGAAGTCTTCAGCAGTTTTGCTTTGTCCATCATTCCTCTTTGGGTGAATAATTCGACGGCCTGTTCTGTATGGCACTCTATACGTTGGAAAGGAATGTTGTCGGTAATTATTTCCTGCATTTTCTGCTTGATACGTGTAACATCATCCAAACCAATGGAACGGTCCAGATGCAGCGTACAGTAATAACCCTTCGATACGGGATGTTCCAGGGAAATGCTTCCCTGCGGATAAAGCTCTTCTACTGCTTTGACAAGGATGAAACAAAGCGATCGGAAATAGGTACGCATGCCCGACGGATTAGTTATATCAAGAAACTCAATATCTTTATTGTAATATACCTTAAAGTTGAGCCCTTCTACCTTATTGTTAACTTTCGCACTGACAGGTCCGTAGGGCATTTCTAAATTAAAACCATTATAAATATCCAAAAGCGTGCTTCCCTCGGGGAAATCTTTTGTTAAATTGTTATTTTTGCAATATATTTGTAGCATAATTGTAATATGTGTTACTAACTCGGTGATTTGGCAATTAATTTACACATTAAACAATTAAGAGCCTACCTCCGACTTAATTAATTACAAATGGAATATACTTTTTATGATTTTTTAGCGTTGCTCGGTTCGTTAGCGCTTTTCCTTTATGGAATGAAAATCATGAGTGAGGGGCTTCAGAAGTTTGCCGGTGACAGACTTCGTAGTATCCTGACCGCTATGACGACCAACAGAGTGACCGGTGTATTGACTGGTGTGCTTATTACGGCCTTAATTCAATCTTCTTCTGCTACGACAGTTATGGTGGTCAGCTTTGTCAATGCAGGATTGCTGACCCTTTCACAATCCATAGGTGTAATTATGGGAGCCAATATTGGTACTACCGTTACCGCTTGGATTATTTCCGCTCTCGGCTTTAAAGTCGATATTTCTTTATTCTCTTTACCTCTTCTGGCTTTTGGTATTCCGCTTTTATTTTCTCAAAAGAGTTCCCGTAAGTCTATCGGTGAGTTTATTTTCGGTTTTGCTTTCCTGTTTATGGGATTGAACTTACTGAAAACCAATGCTCCAGACTTGAGCGCCAACCCTGATATGTTGGCTTTCGTCCAGAACTATACCGATATGGGATTCATTTCCGTACTTTTGTTTGTCTTTATCGGTACTATCCTGACCATGATTGTACAGGCGTCTGCGGCAACGATGGCGATAACGCTTATCATGTGTGCTAACGGATGGATCAGCTTTGAGCTGGGAGCAGCACTGGTGCTGGGAGAGAATATCGGTACTACCATTACGGCAAATCTTGCTGCTCTGACTGCCAATACTCAGGCCAGACGAGCTGCTATGGCTCACCTGATGTTTAATATATTTGGTGTAATCTGGGTTTTGATATTGTTTAAGCCGTTCCTGTCGATGGTAGACTGGATAATTTCTGACTTTATGAATATCAGTGAAGCTGACGGTGCTGCTGTTTCATTTAAATTATCGGCGTTCCATACTTGCTTCAATGTATGCAATGTGCTGATTCTGATATGGTTCGTTAAGCTGATAGAAAAAACAGTCTGCAAGCTTATTCCTCAAAAGGAACAGGAAGAAGAGTATCGCCTGCAATTTATTACTGGTGGTATGTTGTCGACAGCCGAACTTTCTGTTTTGCAGGCTCGTAAAGAAATCAACCTTTTTGCAGAGCGCATCCAGCGGATGTTCCGTATGGTTCGTGATTTGTTACATACGGAAAATGAGAATGATTTTAATAAATTGTTCAGCCGTATAGAGAAATACGAGAATATCAGTGACAATATGGAGGTAGAGATTGCCAACTATCTGAATCAGGTTTCTGAAGGTCGTTTGAGTTCGGAAAGTAAACTTCAGATACGTGAAATGCTCCGTGAAGTAACAGAAATAGAAAGTATTGGTGATAGCTGTTACAACCTGGCAAGAACTATTAACCGTAAGCGCAGAGGAAATATTGATTTTACAGAAAAGCAATATGAGCATATTCATCAGATGTTTGCTTTGACTGACAATGCACTGACGCAGATGATAAAGCTGGTGGAAGATGTGCATCATATCGTAGATGTGAACAAATCATTTAATCTGGAGAATGAAATCAATAACTACCGCAATCAGCTGAAGAATCAGAACATAGTCGATGTGAACAATAAAGAATATAGCTATCAGATGGGTATCCACTATATGGACATTATCGGTGAATGTGAAAAGCTGGGCGATTATGTAGTGAATGTGGTAGAAGCACATTCTGATGTAAAGGAGAAAAAAGCTTGAGAAAATAAATAGAACAGGCTATATATAAAGGGCATCTGCATGTTTTTCAGAACGTGGAGATGCCCTTTTTTTACTCTAGACTATTGTTATAAAAATAATTCAGCAATTTTTCATTAAAACTTCTCGATGTTTTTTAATTTTTTGTACGAATACTCAGGAGATTTGTACAAAAAATGAGCAAGATTTCAGCATGGTTTTCTTGTAGTTTCCGCGACTTATTCTTGATATCTGTCGAAAGAGATTGTTTGACTACTGTTGTTTGCGGTAACTATGTATCGCCCAGCTGTATAAGATTGTTGCAAAGCAGGATAATACACAAAGTTGTTGCACGATATCGCCGATACCGCTCCCTTTTAGATATACCATACGCATCATTTCCATGAAGTAGCGTAGCGGATTGATATAAGTGATGTACTGTGCCCAGTCGGGCATACTGCTGATGGGTGTGAACAGGACACTCATCAGAATAAAAATAAGCATGCAGAACCACATGACGAACATAGCCTGTTGCATGGTAGACGAATAATTGGAAATGACCAGTCCGAGTCCTGACATGACCAGTACAAATATGAGTGTTGCCAGATAGATGGTGAATATGCTTCCTGCAGGTGTCAGGCCATATACGGCCCATGCAAGCAGCATGCACAGATTCAATACAATAAAGCCTATAAGCCAATAGGGAAGCAGCTTGGAAAGAGTAAAGGTAAAGCGGCTTACCGGAGTGACATTAATTTGCTCAATGGTACCGGCTTCTTTTTCACCAACTACATTCAAGGCAGGCAGAAATCCGCAAAGCATAACCAGCAGCATAGTCATCAGGGCAGGAACCATAAAGGTTTTATAGTCCAGATGTGGATTGAAACGACACTGTCCAAAATTTTGTGTAAATGGAAACAGGATTCAGTTGTAAGTTTGTTC
>Reeses_p2__coassemble_1841_pt1 | contig 13933 bp, 9 predicted proteins | sample Reeses_p2__metabat2_high_PE_020 | metagenome-assembled genome bin Reeses_p2 | reverse complement strand
GCCTTGTATAGTATTTATGCAATTCGTTGTACAATTTCTCTGCGAGGTATATTTATGTACGATTGACTAATGTTTGTACATCATAAATCAATTTGTGCAACTCCGTATACTCGCCTTTCCCTAAATTTGCTTCCAAAGCAAGTCCTAAATTACTTAACATTTAATATTATGAACAGAAATTTTAAAAGAATCCTCTTCAGTGCATGTCTGCTTGCTGCTTTGGGAGGAACAGCATGTTCGGATGATACACCAGAACAGCCAGCTGGTGGAGGTACAGAGAGTGGAGAAACCGAGGAACCAGGAGGTGAAGATAATCCTGATGGACCTTTGCAGATGGATCCGGTAGAGTTTGCTGCATTTCCGGGTGCAGAAGGGTATGGAAAGAATACCGTAGGTGGACGAGGAGGAAAGGTTTATCACGTGACCAGTCTGGACGACGATGCCAACAATCCGGCAGAGGGAACATTACGCTGGGTATTGAAACAGAAAGGTGCAAAGACTGTTGTGTTTGATGTCGCAGGAACCATTCATCTGAAAGCCGACTTAAAAACCAATAACGATAATCTGACTATTGCCGGACAGACTTCTCCGGGAGGTATTTGTCTTGCCGATTATGCTTTTGTCATCAATTCGAATGAAGTTATCATCCGTTTCCTTCGTTTCCGTCCCGGAGATGACAGTGGAAAAGAACCAGACGGACTGGGAGGTATGGATAAAAAGAATATTATCATAGACCATTGTTCAGTGAGCTGGAGTGTGGATGAATGTTTCTCGGTGTACGGTATGGAGAACTCTACCGTGCAGTGGTGCATCGCAGCTCAGGCACTTCGTGTATCGGTTCATGGCAAGGGTACACATTGCTACGGAGGAAACTGGGGTGGAAACAAAGCTTCCTATCACCATAACCTGATAGCACATTGCGAAAGCCGTGTTCCTCGTCTGGGCCCGCGCCCCAGCACACAGCTTAATGAGTATGTCGATATCCGGAATAATGTATTTTATAACTGGGCAGGAGAGGGCTGTTACGGAGCCGAAAATCAGAATATAAATATTGTAGACAATTATTATAAACCGGGACCGGCTACTAATTCGGGTAAGGAAACAGACCGTATCCGTTACCGTATAGCCAAGATTGGTGTTCGTACTCTCGATTATGTGACTGAAGACGATGGTTCTTACAACGACTGGTATCCTTCCTTGCATAAATGGGGAACTTTCTATGTAACGGGAAACGTGGTGGAAGGACACGATGATGTTACGGCAGACAACTGGACAAAAGGTATTTACGCACAGCAGGAAAACGGCAGTAAGGTAGATAATCTGTGGACTGAAGAAACCATGAAGGCTATCCGTAAGGAGTCGCCGGTAGTCGATCCGGTAATGACAACCGAGCATTCGGCACAGGAAGCTTATCAGGCGGTATTGAACTACGCTGGAGCCTGCAATTATCGGGATGCAATCGACGAGCTTGTCCTTTCGGATGTCAAAGAAGGAAAAGCTACGTGTACGGCTTCAGGAAATAAGCCTGGATACATCAACGAACCTGAAGATGTATTGCAGGCATTGTCCGAACTGGGTGACAATCCTTATCCGGAACTTGCGAAAGATACCTCGCGTGATGTGACCGATACAGACGGCGACGGTATGCCTGATGCTTTTGAAACGGCATACGGGCTCGATGCCAATAATCCGGATGACGGTAATGCGAATACACTCGATCCGGCTGGAAAATATACAAATCTTGAAATGTATCTGCATAGTCTGGTGCAGGATATTATAAAGAAACAACAGCAGTAATTTCTGGAAATAGTTGTTGATTAAGGCATGGCGTTATTGGTTGCTGTACGATTTATCGTCCGGCTGCTGATGGCGCCATTGCTTTGTCTTGAAAAATAGTCCGTATGTCATGCAATATTTATTCATATCGCCGGTTTGCCTAAATAGTATACATTGTTTACTTAAATAATGCACGTCTTTTCTTCAGGGGTATCTTATTTTTGCGTTATCGAAAACAGCAGGAATAAAATCTGATAGTTATGAAGCATCCGTTATTTTTATTAATCTTATTATTGTTTTTCCCCACTGGAACGATGATTGCAGCTGACGGTGGAACTGCTCTTCCGGCTTTTCCGGGAGCTGAAGGATTCGGAAGATACACTGTCGGAGGAAGAGGGGGTAAGGTATATCATGTTACCACACTCGAAGATGGAGAGCAGGAAGGAACTCTCCGATATGCTGTAAATAAGAAAGGGGCACGTACCGTGGTGTTCGATGTTTCGGGTAACATTTTTCTGAACCGTCCCCTGCAAATAGTGAACGATAGCCTGACCATTGCCGGACAGACAGCTCCGGGACGTGGAGTATGTATTGCACGTTATCCGGTAACTATCAAGGCAGACGATGTTATAATCCGTTATGTACGCTTTCGGGTTGGCAACGAAAATAAGGGAGAACCCGACGGACTTGGAGCTACCGATCATCGCAATATCATTGTAGACCATTGCTCCATCAGCTGGTCGGTAGACGAAACTTGCTCTGTATATGGAAATGAGAATACTACCGTACAATGGTGTATCATCTCAGAAAGTCTGAATAACGGAGGGCATGCCAAGGGAGCGCACGGATTTGGCGGTATAGTAGGAGGAGATCATGCCTCGTTCCATCATAATCTCATGGCACATCATGTGAGTAGAGTTCCGCGTATGGGACCTCGTCCGGGAACACAGACCAGAGAGTATGTGGATATCCGTAACAATGTGTACTACAACTGGGCTGGCAATGGCTGCTATGGAGGCGAAGGAATGAAAGTCAATATCGTGAATAATTATTATAAACCCGGTCCTGCTACACCTCATAATAAGGTGCGTTATCGGATTGCTTCTGTCGGTGTGCGTTCTAAAAAATATTGTTATAACAAGAAAGGGGAGCCCAACATCTGGCATCCCATGCTGCATGTGTGGGGAAAGTTTTATGTGGACGGTAATGTAGTAGAAGGCTTTTCCGAAGTTTCAGCCGATAACTGGACGAAAGGTATATACGAACAGCTTGATACGGCAAGTGCCGACGGATACTTTTCTTCCGTCACACGCGATACGATACGGCTGAAAGCTCCATTGGAAGCAGGTATTGTTACCACACATACAGCTGCCGAAGCCTTCGAGAAAGTGCTGGCTTCAGCCGGATGTTCCAAATGGAGAGATGAAATCGATGAGCGGATTGTAAGAGAAACTCGTACCGGTACGGCGACTTATATGGGAAGCATTGATAAAAAGGCTGCCAGTTCGCCTGGCATAATCGACTTGCCCGAGGATGTCATGCCTGAAGGAGCTTCATCACCATGGGTGGACCTTTCCGACGGAAATACCGATTTGCAGGCTCTTCTGGATACTGATGGTGACGGTATGCCCGATGTGTGGGAAAGAAAACACGGATTGGATTCCGAGAATCCGGCAGATGGATCAGCAGTAACGTTAAGTCGTGAAGGATATACCAATCTGGAAGTCTATCTGAATGAAGGCTTATAATCGGATATAAGATATGAAACAATAGATGTGAATATATATAAGGTGGGCGCTTTTTATTTGTTGGGGTGTATATGATGAATATCGTTTAATTTAATTGAAAATCAACACAGTACACAATCTCTATATAATTTGGAAGGCAAACTGATATGCTTATGAAAATGTAATGACAGAAAGGTTTAAGCACCCCGTTGATAGTGTCGGATACGACAGAAAATTTTGTACCACAGCCCGTTAAAGGATGCCTTCATAATCCTTTGCGCTTCTTGGAATTTCTTTGGAAATACAGGAGCGCGAAGGATTTTTTTTGAAAAATACGGGCAGAAGTTCTGTAAAGCATCAGCATTTTTTGGGGAAAACATGAGCATCTTTTAGAAGAAACATCAGCATGTTTTGGGATAAGGTTTCAATGTCTTTTATGGTAACTTACTTAGTCTTTCAGATAATTTAATTAAAATCTGTGCAGCATTTAAGTGAAAATTTCTTTTCTTTATAGAACAATGTTATGTGAAACCAAACTATATGCGATATGAAGAAAGTACATTTGATGAGCTGGCTGATACTGTTTTTCAGTTTGTTTCCATCTGTATTGCAGGCACAGAGTTATAATGAACTTTGGAAAGAAGTAGAAGCGGCCCAAAAGAAGGACTTGCCGAAAACGGTTGTTGGTGTAGTTGATAAAATATACACTAAAGCGAAAAGTGAAAAGAACATCCCTCAGATGATGAAGGCCTATATTGTGCGTGCTGAATCACGCATCCAGCTTACTCCGGACAGTGCACAGGCAGAGTACGATGGTATCCGGAAATGGGCAGAAAGCGAAACAGATAGGGTGGGGTGTGCCGCACTGAATCATGTAATGGGTAGCCTGATACTGGATAATCAGCAGTTGGGCACGGAAGATGATGCGATACGGTATTTCCGTCTTTCGCTGAAAGACAGAGAGGTACTGGGTAAGGCTTCTGCCAAGGATTTCCGTCCGATGACAACTTCAGGCGAGCTGAGTGAAAAGTATCTGGATGATAATATGTTCGACTTGCTTTCCCGGCAGGCAATTGAACGTTTGTCTGTTTATCGTTTTAATTCCGACAGACTGAAATGTGTGTCGGAAGCATTGTCACTGTACGACGGACTGATTGCTTTCTACGGTGAAAGCAACCGTCAGGCAGCTTTACTGACTAAGGAAGCCCGTTTGTTGTACTGCTGGGAAGGGGCGGGAAGTAGCATCGTACGTGAAGCGCTGACACCGGAGCAGGTAGCGGAGGAATTGCGTAAGCTGGCAGAAGAATACAAGGATCTGCCGGTCTGTGCCGATGTATATGTAAAGCTGGCCTATGTCTATCGTATGAACAATGAACTGCTTAAGTCGGTTGAGGCGGCACGAGAAGGAATTGAAAAATATCCTAAGCACGAATGGGTGTCTCAGTTGCGTTCATACATTGATTTTGCTTCCAGTCCGTATCTTTCAATGAATATTCCTTTTGTATATCCCAACTATGAGGCGGATATGAACCTGACGTATGCCAATCTGAAAGGAGTGTCTTTCGAATTGTATCGTCTGAATATATCTCCTGCTTCTTCATTGATTCGCGGCAATCTGAAGGAAGAAACGTTGATACAGAATTACGGTACAAAAGTGGCTTCATGTTACTACGCTTTGCCTTCTACCCCCGATTACGAAAAGCGTGATACGGTATTGCATTATACATTGCCCGAAGCGGGAATTTACATGTTAAAGCAAATTCCTCAAGGGAGTGCGAAAGGTATTGATTATTCGTTGTTGTTTGTTTCTCCTTATCAGTGCATCAGTATTCCTGTGTCAGAGGGACGCAAGGAGTTTGTTGCTGTAGATAAACTGACGGGCAGACCAGTTCCGGGTGCAGAAGTGGTTACGTATCGGTCGAGCGGAAATGAATACAATGTGCTTCAGGTATATAAGACCGATGGTAAAGGCAGTGTTACGGTAGATGTTCCCCGTTCGGGCAGGATTTATTACAATGTCCGTATGGCAGGAAATGATTTCACTGCTATTTCAAGTATAGGAGGAAATGCTTCGTTTGTCAGAGAAACAGTGCAGGGATGGAAGAAGAAGGTAAATCTGTTTACCGACCGTTCGTTGTATCGTCCGGGACAGAAAGTATATGTTTCCGGTATGGTTTACGAACAGAACGGTGATTCTCTTCGTGTGATAAAGGGCGAAAAAAGTTCTCTGAAACTGTATTCTTCCGAGCGTAATGTAGCCGAATATACCGTATCGACAGACGACTTTGGCGTATTGTCGGGTGAATTTGTGCTGCCACAGAACCTGCTTCCCGGTACTTATTATGTGTCGATGGATGGAGCTTCTGCCATTATCAAGGTAGAGGAATACAAGCGTCCTACTTTTGATGTGGTCTTTACTCCGTACGAAGACACATATAATATGGGCGATTCCATTGTGGTGAAAGGAGAAGCAAAGACATTTGCCGGAGCACCAGTCCGTATGGCAAAGGTAAAATATACGATATCCCGTTCGGAATATATGTGGTTCCGTATGGGAGGTATGAATAAGGTAGAGTTGGATAACGGTGAGGTGCAGACGGATGCTGATGGAAATTTTAGTGTCCGTGTGGTGCTTACTGCCCCGGAAACAACCGGAAGGGATATGCTGGAGCACCGTTATTATGTATATGAAGTACAGGCAGAGGTAACCGATGGAGCGGCTGAAACACAGACAAACACCTTGTCACTTCCGGTGGGTAAGCAGTCGTTGGGCTTGCAGATACGCGGACTGTCGGGTATGGTCATGCGTGAGAAACAGGAAAAGGTGCAGTTTATGGCATTGAATCTGAATGGAACTCCTGTACAGACAGAGGTCGCTTACCGTGTGTTTGCATTGGATAAAGCGGGCAAGAAAGCCGGATTGCAACTGGAAGGCAAGGCGGAAGCTCAACGTTCGTTTGTTCCTTCCGAATTGCTTGCATTGCCTTCGGGCAGATATCGCATTGAAATTTCTGCAACGGATGCGCAGGGACGAGTATGTACGGCAGAGCAAGATTTTACATTGTTCTCGCGTCTGGATACACGACTCCCGTATCCTGCTGTCGACTGGTTCTATCAGGATGGAACCGAGTTTAACGAATCGGCTCCGGCAACCTTGTATGTGGGAACCAGTGAAAAGAATGTGTATCTGCTGGTCGATGTGTACAGTGGAAGCAAACGGATCGATTCTCAGCGATTGACACTGAATGATGAAATCAAGAAATTCAGTTATCCGTATCGGGAGGTGTATGGCGATGGTATTACCGTAAACTTTGCTTTCATGCGGAACGGCAGCCTGTATAGCAAGCAGGCGACAATCATCCGGCCGGAACCGGAAAAGAAACTGACATTGAAGTGGGAAACTTTCAGAGATAAGTTGCAGCCGGGCAATAAGGAAGAATGGAGCATGCATATTACAGATGCGGCCGGAAATCCGGTAAAAGCTAATGTGATGGCATCCCTTTACGATGCTTCGCTCGATAAGCTGTATCAGCACGACTGGCGTTTTAATCTGTGGTTCTCTCGCCCTGTTCCATGGATTTATGCAGGTATGTTGTCGGCAAACCAGGGAATCGGCATGTTTGCAGGTTTTCCATACGTAAGGACATACACCGGACTGAATCTGCTGAATGGTGAGTATAGTTCTTTGCTGGTCTTTTCCGGAAATGTTTATATGAGAGGCATCAATCTGGCTGGCACATCAACCCGTATTCTGGCGAAACACGATGCCGGAAATGCCGTAGAGGTGAAATATCAGCCTGTCATGACTGTTGAGGAATCGGCGGTAGTCGCCTCTCCGGATATTGTATCGTCTGGCTTTAAAAAAGAAAGCGGCAGTGCTGGTGTAGAAGAAGTCTTGCAGATTGTAGAAAATGATGCAGCTGTCGAAGGAACAGATGGTAAAGAAACGATGATTCCGGTGCGTGAGAACTTTGCCGAAACAGCCTTTTTCTATCCGAATTTGCGGACTGATTCACTGGGTAGGGTAAGTATCGTCTTTACCGTACCGGATGCATTGACCGAATGGAAGTTCACAGGACTGGCGCATACACAGGATGTCGATTACGGCATGCTGACGCAGACCGTGAAGACGAGCAAGCCATTTATGGTGCAACCTAATATGCCGCGCTTCGTCCGCAAAGGTGACCGAACCGTTATTGCTGCTTCGCTGGTCAATCTGTCGATGGACAAGATTGAAGGGAATGCCGGTATCAAATTATACGATCCGGTGACAGAAGAAGTGGTTTACGATTATCAGCAACCGTTCAGTGTGGCAGAAGGAACAACGGGAGTCGTACGGTTTGACTGCCAGATTCCTGATAAATATGATATGGTGGTATGCCGGATTACGGCCGAGGCTGGAGAATATAGCGACGGCGAACAGCATTACTTGCCGGTACTGACCGACAAGCAGTGGATGACGGAAACCATTCCTGTCCAATTGAATGGAGAAAGCATGACGGAAGTCGGAACCGAAGACTTGTTCAACAAGCAGAGCAAAACGGCTACCGAACGACGGCTGACAGTGGAGCTGACTGCAAATCCCGACTGGTATGCTGTTCAGGCGTTGCCTGTTATTGGCAATCCGGCAGAAGAAGATGCATTGTCGTGGGCAACTGCCTATTATGCCAATTCACTTGCTGAGGCTATTGTGAAGGCAAATCCCCGCATCAAACAGGTGTTTGATACCTGGATTGCTCAGGGGGGAAGTAAAGAAACGCTTTTGAGTAATCTCGAACGTAATCAGGATCTGAAGAATCTGTTGCTGGAAGAAACTCCGTGGCTTTCCGAAGCAATTGAGGAAGGTGAGCAGAAACGGCGTATAGCCTTGTTGTTCGATCTGAATTCGATGGACAACCGCCTGCGTACTTCGGTAGAACGTTTGCAAGAACTGCAACTTTCCGATGGCTCATGGAGCTGGTATAAGGGTATGACAGGTAGCCGGTATATTACAACGCAGATAGTGGAGATGCTGGCACGTTTGCAACACATGAACGTGACGCTCGACGGAAAGGTTGCTCCGATGTATACACAGGCTTTGCGCTATTTGCAGAACGCAGTGAAAGAAGATTATGAAATGATGAAAAAGGCGGAAAAGGAAGGTGCGAAAAATCTTGTTCCCAACGGGCAGGTGGTACACTATCTGTATGTTTGTGCCCTCGACGGGCAGGCTGCTTCGTTGGCAGATAAACAGATAAACGCCTATATGACGGATAAGCTGGAAAACCGTTCGGCTGAGTATTCTATCGGGGAGAAGGCGATGATTGCTCTCATTATGCAGGCTGATGGCAGAAAGCGTCAGGCTCAGGAACTGGTTCAGTCTGTTAAGGAGTATACGGTAAGCACGCCGCAACTGGGAGTCTATTTCGATACACCGAAAGCACCTTATTCATGGAGCAATTACAGAATCCCTGCACAGGTGGCTGCTATGGAGGCTATCCGGCAGATTGCTCCCGATGCGGATATGCTGGCCGATATGAAGCTTTGGCTGCTCAAACAGAAGCAGGTTCAGGTATGGGAAAGCGGTATTGCAACAGCAGATGCGGTGTATGCTTTCTTGAATGGCTCCGGTAAGCAGTTGCAGGTGAATGGAAAGATGAAGGCAGTAGCCGGTAATATCGAGGTACGTACTCCGGACGATGCTTTAGGATATACCCGAAAGACGCTGACCGGAACGGATACTCGTGTGGAACGTGTTGTCGTTTCGAAGTCGGGAACCGGTATAGGCTGGGGAGCTGTATATGCGCAGTATCTGGAGGATATGGATAAGGTACTTCCGGCAAAAGGTAACGGCGTTTCAATAGTACGTGAGTATTGGCTCGACGGTAAGCAGGTTTCGCGGAAGACTGCCTTGCATGCTGGAGATAAACTGACTGTACGACTGACGGTAAAGGCCGATCGCGACATGGACTTTATCCGAATAAAGGATGAGCGTGCGGCATGTATGGAACCGGAAAACCAGTTGTCCGGCTATCATTGGAACAACGGTCTGGGATATTATCAGGTGAACCGGGATGCTTCGACCGAACTCTTTATCGACCGGATGCCGAAGGGTACATATACGCTGGAGTATGAAGTTTATTTAGACCGTGCGGGAAATTATCAGGCTGGTGTGGCAACCATCCAGTCGGTTTATGCTCCCGAATTCAGCGGACACACAGGAGGACAATCTCTGACAGTAGAATAATTCATTAGAAAACAGTACAGGCTGATGTATTTTCCATACTGGAAAAATCTGCATCAGCCTGTATTTCTTTTTACCGCTGTATCGGCAAATTTATATTAATTCACCACCAACCTTTGTTCGTCTTTGATTTTCTCTTTATCTTTGTTCACTCTAAACAAGTAACACACTGAAAGATGAAACGCATTTTATTTCTATTCAATATATTGTTTGCCGTAGTTTTGGTTGCTCAGGCACAGCCGAAAATAACATTCGACAAGAATGTGCAGGAGTTGGGATATGTGCTTTGGCGCAATCCGGTGACCATTACTTATAATTTCACGAATACGGGTGACAAACCGCTGGTTATTTCGAAAGTAACTTCTTCCTGCGGCTGTACGGAGGTCGACTGGACTAAGTCTCCGATACCTGCCGGTGGAAAAGGTACGGTAACAGCCGTTTTCGACGCAGAGGCTATCGGACATTTCTATAAAGAAGTCGGTATTTACTGCAACGCTTCTTATCGTCCTATTTATCTGGAATTTAATGGTGAAGTAACAGCCGACGCCAGAAATTATTCGTTTACCCATCCTTTCGGGTTTGGTGCAATCCGTCTGGACAAAGATGAAATAGAATTTAAAGATGTCAATAAAGGCGACCATCCTGAATTTAGTATTCTGGTTGCCAATACATCCAATAAAGCTTACTCTCCGGTGCTGATGCATCTGCCTCCTTATCTGAGTGCAAAGGCAGTTCCCGAAGTGCTGGGAAGAGGTAAGAACGGTAAGATTATCGTTACGCTCGATACGGAAAAACTTCCAAAGTTCGGTATTACCCGTACATCGGTGTATCTGTCACGCTATCCGGGCGATAAAGTGGGAAGCGACAACGAAATACCTGTATCGACAGTCTTGTTGCCGGATTTCTCCGGACTGACCGAACAGCAGAAGAACAATCCTCCGCAGATTTCGCTTTCTACTACACAGTTGGAGTTCCCTCCGCTGAAACCGAAACAGAAAAAATCACAGAATGTCATCATTACCAATACGGGAAAGACCGATTTGGTTATTCAGGATATGCAGGTGTTCAACATCGCTCTAGCCGTCAATTTGAAGAAAACGGTATTGAAGCCGGGTGAATCTGCCAAGCTGAAGATTACCGTACTTGGTGAGAATCTTTCGCGTGTGAAAGGTACTCCCCGTGTACTGATGATTACCAACGACCCGAATAAACCGTCGGTTACCATTCGGGTAAAGGCAAAAATCGTACAGCCTTAAGATCTCTCGTAAGGCTATTATTATCAACTTAAAATACTAAGACTATGGAACACCCTGAGAACAGTGAGGAGTACAAGGGATTGACTGTTAACAAGGGTATCGAACAACCCTCCAGTATAAATCCTTATTTGAACCTGAGAAAGAAACCCAAGCGCCGTCAGTTTACCGTAGGCGAGTACGTGGAAGGTATCGTAAAAGGCGATGTAACCGTACTTAGTCAGGCTGTCACGCTGGTAGAGAGTGTGAAACCCGAGCATCAGGCAGTCGCACAGGAGGTTATCGAAAAATGTCTGCCGTATTCAGGCAATTCTATCCGTGTGGGTATCAGTGGTGTTCCCGGAGCGGGGAAGAGTACGTCGATTGATGTATTCGGCCTGCATGTACTGGAACGTGGAGGTAAGCTGGCTGTACTGGCTATCGACCCGAGCAGTGAGCGTTCGAAAGGAAGTATTTTGGGAGATAAAACCCGTATGGAAAAACTTTCCGTTCATCCAGATTCCTTTATCCGCCCCAGCCCTTCTGCCGGTTCGCTGGGTGGTGTAGCCCGTAAAACCCGTGAAACGATTATCTTGTGCGAAGCAGCAGGTTTCGATAAAATTTTTGTCGAAACAGTGGGAGTAGGACAGAGCGAAACAGCCGTTCATTCGATGGTGGATTTCTTCCTGCTGATACAGCTTGCCGGAACAGGAGATGAACTGCAAGGTATCAAGCGTGGTATAATGGAGATGGCAGACGGTATCATCATCAACAAGGCTGATGGTAATAACATCGAGAAGGCAAAGCTGGCTGCTGCTCATTTCCGCAATGCACTGCATCTGTTTCCGGCTCCTGAATCGGGATGGACACCACAGGTGCTGACATATTCAGGTTTTTATGGTATCGGAATCAAGGAGATCTGGGACATGGTGTACAGTTATATCGACTTTGTGAAGAAGAACGGATACTTTGATTACCGCCGCAACGAACAGGCTAAATACTGGATGTACGAAACGATAAACGAACATTTGCGTGATAGTTTCTACAACAATCCGGCTATCGCTTCGATGCTTACAGCTCAGGAACAGGAGGTATTGCAGGGAAAGGCTACTTCGTTCTCGGCTGCGAAAAAGTTGCTCGATACATATTTCGGTAATCTTTGATTGCTGGGTTTCTTTTTCCAAAGTTTTTCGGCGGATGTCTTCCATCTTTTCCACCGTCATCTGAGAGAGGTCAGTCTCTTTTCCTGTATCCAATAACCGGTGGTAGGTGTCTGTTAGCCTCTCCCGATTCCGTTTGCGCAACTCTCGATTTTCTTTATCGCGTTGCAACATGTCATTGATGCATCCCAAGGTTCCCATAAGCCATATTTTACCCATCATTCCTGTCAAAAATCTGCTTTGAAACATCTTTCTGACGAAAAAATCAACAAACGATTGTATTTTTTCAAATGCAATGCATTATCTAATGATTTTATAGTACCTTTGTCCACAATTTTACCAATCATTTGTTTTATGAGGAAATTTTATATTTTTCTATTGCTCATGGCCGTTTCTTGTTCCGTCTTTGCACAAGATAGGCTATCCTTATTCATCAGCAGAGCAAACAAATATGCCTCTGTGGAACTGTCCGACTACCGGAAGCGATTGTGCGTAGAATATAACACACGCGGCAGTCTTCTGGATGACTATTACAGACAGTGTGGACGCAACTGGGGTAATGTCGGTTTGGCCCTTGAAATAGCAAGGACTTCCGGCAAACACATGCGTGACATCTGCCATTATTATAAACGCTATCGGAAATGGAATCGTGTCTTGATTGAAATTGGTATCAGACCGGGAAGCCATTACTACAATCCTTTTTATGACAGGATTGATTTCCATAGCAGATATTGGCACAAACATTATTGTTCCTATTGTGACCATCACGACAGATATCATCACAAAAAATACAAGAAATACAGGCGTCATAAATGGGACGACGATGATGATGATGACGGCTGGGATGATGACGATGACTAATTTTACACAAAATACATACCAAAATGAAAAAGATTTTATTTTTAGCAGTTTGTTTTTTGATGCTTGTTGGCAACACTTATGCACAAAAGGGAAAACAAGCAATCGGATTCGGTTTAAGTTATGGAACAGAAATTGAGAGTGTTGGTTTGGGACTGAAATATCAGTACAATATCACCAATCCCATACGTCTGGAACCTTCATTGAACTATTTCTTTGAGAATGACAACGTCAGCATGTTAGACGTAAACCTGAATTTCCACTATTTATTTCCTGTAGCAAGCAAAGTGAAACTTTACCCATTGCTTGGTCTGACATTTTCCAATTGGATGTTTGACTGGGACAATGATTTAGATGTGGATATAGACGGAAATCACGTCCATATAGATGGCGATGACGACAGCGACAATGAATGCCGGTTTGGCATGAATATTGGTGGTGGAGTTGATTTCGCAATAGCCAGAAACTGGATGATGAACTTTGAGTTCCGCTATCAATTAGTCAGTGATTTTGATCAAGCTGTATTCAATCTTGGATTTGCTTATCGTTTTTAAATTAGCCGTACTTGTATAATCAAGAAAGAGCCTTTTACTGGAATGCAGCAAAAGGCTCTCTTCTTTTATTGGAATTGAGTATTACATGAATCTTATTGTTTTAGTGTTCCGTCTTCTTTAATTTCAACTTGAATGTCAGGTTTTCCATCCATTTCCAATTCCACAATATAATAGGTACCTGTAGGAGTCACCACCTTTTCTGCTTCCTCATCATCCAGCTCATAGCCGGCATGTTCTTTTACGGCATTTTGTGCGGCAGTCTTTACGACATCAGGTAAAGATGCATACTGCACATCCTGTGAAGTGGAAACCCACGCATAGGATGCTGTAACGTCAAAGCAAACCTCCAACTTGGCAGACTGCAAAAGGACATCTACTTCCAGTAGTTTGGAAACAGGATCCA
>Reeses_p2__coassemble_1739_pt1 | contig 14958 bp, 10 predicted proteins | sample Reeses_p2__metabat2_high_PE_020 | metagenome-assembled genome bin Reeses_p2 | reverse complement strand
ACAAACTTACAACTGAATCCTGTTTCCATTTACACAAAATTTTGGACAGTGTCAAGGAGATGCTGTAAAAGCACGTTACGTACGACTGAAAAGACTGGAATCTGAACGCAAAAATTATGCTTCTGTCCGCTCTTTCGAAGTCAACCCGCTTCATGTTGAAAATCTAGGATTCAAACTGGAGTCAGAGAATCCACAACAAGTTGTTTATGCATTCGATCAAAATCTGTCTACTTTTTATAAGGTTTCTAATGCACTAACTTTCGAAGTTCCTCAAGGAACAAAAACTTATACATTATTGATGGATAAACTTTCAGCTCCGCTCAAAGTCAAACAATTTGATAAAAAAGGAGAATTGGTATCCGAAACAAGTATTTCTTCGCCTTTCTTCAAACTTGAACTGACAAACGATAAAGTAACCAAAGTCACTCTGGAAGGCAAAGCTGAAATATTCGAAGTCGTCGCTAATCTTCAATAATAAACCGACCAGGAATATAAAAAGAAAAGGCATCATCCTCTACTGATTTGAAAGAGGATGATGCCTTTCTTATAGTTGAAAATAAATTACTTATTTACAGTTTCCAGTACAACGTGGTTTGATCTGTTTAAAGAAATCATTACCCTTATTGTCAACCAGGATAAATGCAGGGAAGTCTTCTACTTCAATCTTCCAGATAGCTTCCATACCCAGTTCAGGATATTCTACACATTCGATGCTCTTAATATTATTCTGAGCAAGAATAGCAGCCGGACCACCGATAGAACCCAGATAGAAACCACCATGCTTCTTACAAGCATCGGTTACAGCCTGGCTACGGTTACCTTTAGCCAACATAATCATGCTACCACCATGACTCTGGAACAAGTCAACATACGGGTCCATACGTCCGGCAGTTGTCGGTCCCATAGAACCACAAGCCATACCTGCAGGAGTCTTGGCAGGACCAGCATAATAAATAGGATGGTCTTTAATGTACTGAGGCAAATCTTCACCACGATCCAAACATTCTTTCAGTTTAGCATGAGCGATATCACGACCAACAATAATAGTACCATTCAGTGACAGACGAGTGGCAACAGGATATTTATCGAGTTCTGCAAGAATTTCCGGCATCGGACGGTTAAGGTCAATCTTCACAGCATTACCTTCACCTGCCTGACGCAATTCTTCAGGAATCAATTCACCTGGATTTGAATCCAGTTTTTCAATCCAGATACCATCTTTATTAATCTTACATCTGATATTACGGTCAGCAGAACAAGAAACACCCAAGCCAACCGGACAAGAAGCACCGTGACGAGGCAAACGAATGATGCGTACATCGTGAGCATAATATTTACCACCAAACTGTGCTCCCAAACCAATACGGTGAGCTTCTTCCAATACTTGCTTTTCAAGTTCTACATCGCGGAATGCACGTCCGTATTCATTGCCTGTAGTAGGCAAGTTGTCATAGAAACGAGTAGAAGCCAATTTCACAGTCAGCAAGTTCTTTTCAGCAGATGTACCACCAATTACAAATGCAATATGATAAGGAGGACAAGCAGCTGTACCTAAAGTCTTCATCTTTTCTACCAGGAACGGAACCAATGTAGCCGGATTCAAGATAGCTTTGGTTTCCTGATACAGATAAGTTTTATTAGCAGAACCACCACCTTTTGTTACACACAGGAAGTTATATTCCATACCTTCAGTAGCTTCCAGGTCGATCTGTGCAGGCAAGTTACAACGTGTGTTTACTTCTTCATACATACTCAACGGAGCATTCTGAGAATAACGCAAGTTGTTTTCTGTATATGTTTTATATACACCCAGTGACAAAGCTTCTTCATCACAGTATCCAGTCCATACTTGCTGACCCTTTTCACCATGTATAATAGCAGTACCGGTATCCTGACAGAAAGGTAAAACTCCTTTTGCAGCAACTTCAGCGTTACGCAAGAAAGTCAAAGCAACGTATTTATCGTTTTCGCTAGCTTCCGGATCATTCAATATTTTGGCTACCTGTTCGTTGTGAGAACGACGCAACATGAAAGAAACATCGTGGAATGCAGCGTTAGCCATTGCAGTCAATCCTTCTTTTTCAATTTTCAGGATAGGTTTTCCTTCGAACTCGCTTACAGACACATAGTCTTTTGTAAGCAAATAGTATTCAGTAGTATCCTTTCCGTGTTCAAACATCGGCTGATACTTGAATTCTGGTGTTGCCATAATGATAAGAAATTAATTGTTAGTTACTATGCCAACAAAGGTACGAAGTATTATCGAAATTTTTCCTTAATTAAGATAAAATCTTTGTTCCGAATGATTCAAAAACTCTGCCGTATTTCACTTTCATAATTCAGTAAGAGATTTACTGAAACTCTCCTACTCCATAGCTCTCAACAAATCTCTCTGCAAAATGTCAACTCCAGGAAATCCTACATAACGATCCTGAAGCTTACCATCGTAACTGATTACCAGATATCCCGGAATTCCTGTAATGCCATACGAATTACAAAGATATTCCCATTGTTTCTGAGTCAAACGATAATGTATACCATTTATTTCTGCAATAGCAGTCTTCCAGACTTCTTTTGGAGAAGATGGTCCTGTAACATAAACATATACTACATCTTTCGATGACATCCGCTGCTTTAGTACATTTACCGCAGGCATGCTTTTCCGGCAAGGACCACACCATGTAGCCCAGAAATCAACAAGTACAGCATTACCCCGATGCTGAGATATGATAACAGGCAATATATCAGCTCCCGACACTAATGTATCCAACTCTGCAATAACATATTTTTCAGAAGCCTTTGCCCGTTCGGCAACAGCCTGCATGGTCTTTATCTTTTCCCTTACATATGCACTTATTTCCGGATGTTCTATCGAAGCCAGCCTTTTTTTGTCTGCCGATTTCAGACGTTCTTCTTTAACAACATTCTGATAAATATTTCTTGCCTTTTTTATATCTTCCCACAAATCTAACGTTTCCCCCGTATCACGTTCCCGATACTGTAAGTAAGTCACATAATCGTAACCATATTTATCATAAGGAGAGTCTACAATCCCCTGTATTTTAGCACGGGCACCTTGCAGAACAAGAGCATTTATCTGCATATTTGCAGATACGTATTCCTTATACGCTTTACCAGCTCGTTGGTCATGGTCTAAATCCGATTCAAGTCTTTCCAGCTCAGACTGCACCTGTTTATTATATTCTTCATCAGATAAATCCAGCGTCTTACTTGAGAAATCAGGATCATCGTTAAGAGCCAGAGGATATCCCCAGGTAGCCAGTTCCGTATTCAACAAGGATTCAGCTCCATCAAACCACGCTTTCTGCTTCCGGTCATACTCATCCTTCAACAAACGGGAAGCCGACATACTCAATCTGGGAAGATGAATATACACAGTCATTTCTTTACCTGGTAAAAGGAAAAGATCCAACTGTGCCTTATTTATCTGAAGTTTTGCCCCTCCGGCAAGCAGTAAATCGGTTTCAATATGAAAAGAACCATCCTGACGTACCTTTACAGTCTTTCCCCAATCATTATAAAACAGCCAGTCTGAATGACGAAAAACAACATCCAATGCAATTTGAGGATCATAACCTAATATATAACCGTTTATTATAGACTTACCCGCTTTTAACCGGGGAGCAGGCAAATCCTGACTTTGCTCCAGATGATTAGTTTGCAAAAAACCTGGTATATATACATAGGGTTCTGCCTTACTTAGTTGTACTCCCCATATAATCCATCCTTCTTCTTTCTCTACAAAATCAACAGCATGCACCCCTGCAGGAATCGGAGCAAAAGAAAGAGTTACATGATGCTTCCCCGACTTCGAAATAAGCTCCGGCTCGGTTTTTCCATCAATAGACACCCCTTCAGCTTCACGCAAGCTAAATTCTTGCTGCGTGGTACGCAGACATGTTTTCGAAGAGATAACAGCAGCTTCTCCCGGCTCACCATACAAAACAGCATCTACCTGCGTCTGCTCATCCGTTAATATGATTTTCTTTATTTCTATTTTCGACGTATTTGTCGTAATAAAGCACGGGCGGCTAACTTCTCTTTTACGATAAGTTCCCGCCTGCAAAAACAAAAACATACAACTAAAAACAAAAAATAGCCATACGCCTTTCATAAATCACATTCTTTTTAATTATATATATTGCTTAAACGAGCAACTAATTCATTTCCAAGTTCAGTCTTCACTTCTATATGCTTCAAAACGGCTGTTACAAAAGGATTACTTTCGAACACACCGCGCACTTGTTCAAAGTCAAGCATTTGCTCTTCCTTACTACCATCAGCACCAAAGCCAGTCATCGAAGACAAAGAAAATTCTTTCTTTGCATCTTCATATACCATCTTATCCAGCCATACCACAGACTGTTGCCATTGATGCACAATGTTTATAATATCCTTTGCAGTTATTGTTTCGGCATCCAGTCTGTAGAACTCCAGCATTTTTCCATACGCCCAAGTCCATTCATAGGTATAATAATTGGCATGCATTTCTGCAAAACGGTCATGTATCTGGTCAACAGTATGCAAAACACCTGTTTCTATATCGCTCATCAATCGCTCTATCTCTGTTTTTGGAGCTATTAAGCCAGAAATGTCAACCCATTCACCTTGTCCGATCGAAGTATCCGGCAATAAACGCTGTCGTACTTCCTCATCATTCTTAAAATGTATTTCCTCCAGACGCTTGATAACCGAATTACCCAGGAATTTATGAATAGCTGTTTCATAAAACTTGATACCTTTATTCAACGCCGAGTTTTTAATCTTTGCGCTCTGATAAGAATATGTTTCCGAAGTTTCTCCCGATACTCTTTCCAACTCTTTCAGAATACTCCGTCCTTTCATCATCTTCTGAATTGTGTATGGACTGAGCAAATTATAATTAATCTGATCCAGACGGAAAGGATCTTTACGCAAATCACGTTTCGGCCATTTCTGTGCATCACGAATTGTGCCGACGCTACGAAGATTAACCCCCGGAACCAGATAAGTCGTATTTTTATCCTCTATCAAATAAGAGAAAGGTAAATCCGATGTATCAGGATGATTGACATGACGTCCCATTACAAGTGAAAAGGCTCCGATACGTGCAGGCCAAAGGATATATGAATCCGAAGTAGTCTTAGCACCTCTTTCCAACGCTCCCTGATGAATCGGCCCCAGCTTATACATATGATTACTCTGGTTAGATCCTGAACCCGCATTCATAAATGAAAACATCCCGGCAATCAGCAAAGTTGACTTATGATGAGTCACCGTAAACGGTCCGGCAAAAATAGCACATGCTTCTCCATTTTCCTCCTGACAATTGCTGAAAAACAAAGAATCCGAAGCCGAATAATTATGTCCCATATGACAAGCCTGTCCCACAAAACAGCGAGTCATCATCGTGCCATCCTCTATGTGCGAACCACTGGAGATAATAAAATCATCACATACCACTCCGTAACCGATATGTACCGGATCGTCAGCATTACTGTTAATACTACCGTTCTTCAGTCTGCCAGCTCCCTCTATTTCACAATAGTCACCGATACGCACATTTTTAATATATCCCGAATTGACAATCGTAACGTGCGAACCTATCGTTCCTCTATCCGAAGCATGTTCGTCTGCATAAGCCTCAACCAACGCTTTCATACGCTCAATGAGCTGCGGACGATGACGGTAAAGTGCCATAATATATGCCTGATGTGCAGAAAGACGGTCATGAATCATAACCTCACGACCTCCTGTTTCATTCAAGACAGACACCTCTACCCCATTTCCAAAACGAGATTTCCGGTCTACCAGAATAATATCCACATTCTCGATAAATGTATATGCCCCAATCTCATAGTTAGCAATGTAATTCTTTACATTTTCAATGCAACAGTTATCTCCCACTGTCACATTATGCAGAGTCACATACGATAATCCGGAATGCTTACAGATACCTCCCGGCAATGTAAATTCGTGTTCAAATACTCCCAGACACACCTTCCCGGAAAAACGAGCATGATGTACATAGTCAGGAGTGAAACGTTCAGCCACCCGTACATTCTTCCAGTCGGAAGCCGAACAAAGCTGTGATTCCAGCCTGTTTATTTCTTCATCAGTCAGCGAACGGTAATTTATCATAATTATTCTTCATCATAAGTTTGATAAAGGAAATCATTATAAGGATACTTCTGCACATGCAACTCTCTTACTTTCTTATAAACAATTTCCTTCAGTTCATCGATATTCGTTTTATTACGAGCCGAAATAAAGATACAATTATCATTCATCTTAGCCATCCATGTATGCATAAGCTCTTCCAGCGTAATATTCTCCTTCGTTTTCGGAGTCAAATCATCTTCAGCCTTTTCTACATAGGTATACGCATCTATCTTATTGAATACAATCATGGTAGGCTTTCCTCCTGCTCCTAAATCAGCAATTGTTTTATCTACCACCTGTATCTGCTCCTCAAAATCAGGATGAGAGATATCTACCACATGAAGCAATAAATCAGCTTCACGCACTTCATCCAGTGTAGATTTAAACGAATCAACCAAATCAGTTGGAAGTTTACGAATAAAACCTACCGTATCGGAAAGCAGGAAAGGCAAGTTTTCAATTATCACCTTACGTACTGTCGTATCAAGAGTAGCAAACAGCTTATTTTCAGCAAAGACTTCACTTTTAGCCAATAAATTCATCAATGTCGATTTTCCGACATTCGTATATCCAACCAGAGCAACACGAATCAAACGTCCGCGATTTTTACGCTGAGTAGATTTCTGAGTATCTATTTCAGCCAGACGCTGTTTTAATAAAGCCATACGGTTCAAAATAATACGACGGTCCATTTCCAGCTGAGTTTCACCCGGTCCACGAAGACCAACAGAACCCTTACCACCTCCGGCTCCGGAACCACCACCCTGACGCTCAAGGTGAGTCCACAAACGTTGCAAACGGGGTAGCATGTATTTATATTGTGCCAATTCAACCTGTGTCTTGGCATTGGCAGTTTGTGCACGCATCGCAAAAATATCCAGAATAAGCGATGTACGGTCCAGAATCTTTACATTCAGCTCCTTTTCGATATTACGTATCTGTTTGGCAGAAAGTTCATCATCAAAGATAACCATACCCACTTCTTCTCCTTCTTCCTCCTTTTTCTGAAGAAGATATTCTTTAATTTCCTGCAACTTACCTTTACCTACGTATGTCACAGTATTGGGATAATCCATTTTTTGAGTAAAACGTTTTACAACCTCAGCTCCTGCCGTTTCTGCAAGAAAAGCAAGTTCATCCAAATATTCATTCGTTTTACGCTCGTTCTGTGTCTGGGTAATCAAACCCACCAATGCAGCCTTTTCAGTCTGCGCATCTGATATAACAAATTCTTTCATTCAGTATAGTTGTATGTCTAATTGTGGCAAATATAGCGAAAAAGCACGCACCAAGTATTTTATCAAACAAAAAATTAAAGAAACATTCATACAATAAGTATTTATCATACAGCCCCAAACATCATGCTATGTATTTTATGAAAATCATCCGAAACAATAAAACCCCGTCATCAACAGTTTAATGCCAATGACGGGGTTCTAAAATATCAGTGCTTATGCTTTAACTTAATCATCCAAATTCGGATTATTTATAATCTCCTTTTCTGGAATTTTAAATGTCAAGCGTTCATCTTTATAATCATAAGTTTGTCCAGGAAGCATAGCATCTTCTGCACAACGAGTAATACTCTTCTGGAAACGCTTCATTGTAAGCAATCCACGTCCTTCAGCCCATAATTCCAAACGCCAGTTAAAGTAAATTTCATCCAAAAGCCCTTCTTTACCCATCTGTTCTACTTTTGCGGCTGCTTCTGTATCACGCTCATCCAATAAAGCTTTCAAAGAAATTTTCGCATCAGAAAGATTATTCTCTCGTGCATTAGCTTCTGCATTTATCAAATACATTTCAGCGACACGCATATATACTTCATCGTCATACCATTCTCTATTTCCTAAGATACGCTTGCTGTTATAGAATTTCCACCAGTTTGTCAATTCATATTGTTCTCCCTTTTCATCTGTTTCAGTAAACCATTTTTTACGAACATCTGTATCCGGTATAGAATTATACAAATTAGTATCAATCAATTTTTCACCGCCGGCATACGCATAGCTATATGTAAACAAGTCCATATGTCCCCAGAATGTAGGCAGAGCCGGAGAGTTACTTGGTGTCAGATCAATAGCCCACATCCATCCAGGAATAGAAATAGAACTAAATCCTGAATTGATAACTTCCGTTCTATTCATCAAGGTAAACTCTTTCGAATCAATCACCTCTTGAGTCAATCGAGCCGCTTCTCCATTTTCACCCATCATAAGATAAACATAAGCCAGCATACCTTTTGCTACTGCCTGATTAATCTGGTCTTTTTGTCCTGAAGGACGTTCATATCCTTCAAGCATAGGAATAGCATCTGTCAAATCTTTAACAATCAGATTATAAACTTCTTCTACACTTGATTTCTTTGTAGCTTCCGAAGTTAATTGAGTACGATAAATAGGTATTGCTAAAGCTGTTTTATCTTCCTGATAAGGACGGGCATATAAGTTTACCAAGTTAAAATAAGAATGCGCTCTCAAAGCTTTGGCTTGTGCAAAATACACACCATTTTCTCCAGTAGGTTTCGCTTCATCACCTCCAGCAGCATCAATAATTTCATTGGCAGCTTTGATAAGACGATAGTAATATCTCCAGAATTGATAAGAGAACTGAGATGCTGTACGAGTTGAACAAGTCAAGTCACCAGCCAATTCAAACCAGCCATATCCTTTCATCATAATGACCATATCTCCACTCATCAAGTCTGTTGCTATATCAACAGCTTTCTGTCCGAAGTCATCATGACCTCCTACACCACCTGTAGACATTGCAAATGTTGTAGAATAAGTACCTAATGCTTGTCCCATCAATATATTGGTATTCCACTTAGCCACTTCTTCCAAATCACCAGATGTGATATAATCCGAAGGACTTTTTTCCAAAAATGAATCTGAACAGCCACTGTTTAGAAGCATCAAGCTTAAAGCAGCAACCGGAATGTATTTATTTAATTTCATAAACTTCTGATTTTATTTTAGTTAAAACTGAACTTTAATACCTCCCATAATTGTACTCAATGGGCTGTATTGGCTTCTGCCTGATTCTCCAGAGTCATTATTATTATCATTGTTGACCGTATCTCTACTACCTGAAGAAGCATTAGCCACATAACCTTTACGAGCTGAAAGGAAGAACAAGTTGTCTCCAGATACATATACGCTCAGACCTCCCAGGTGCAGTTTAGAAGTAATGCTTTGTGGGAAAGTATATCCCAAACGAAGATTAGACAGGTTCAGATAAGAACGGCTAGTCAAGAAACGTGTTGAAGTTGCATTAGCATAACTAGTACCGTCAGCACCTCCACCATAGTTATTGGTAAGTCGAGGAACATCTGTAATATCACCAGGCTGCTGCCAACGGTTTTCAATATCTTTATGCCAATTATGCTTTCCAGCCCCATCATTATGCATTAATGCCTGATAATTATAATCGTAACCATATCCTCCCAAGCTATATGAGAATGTCGCATTCAAAGTAAATCCTTTTGCATATAAATCAAAACCAAAACCACCTTGTAAAGCAGGTATTGCTGATTTATCAACAAATTTCTTAGTTGCTTGACTCCAGTCACTTGTCTGTTCTACTTCCAGTTTATTAATAGCTTTAGTTGATTTATAAGTTTCCATATCTGTAATCAACTCTTTAGTACCATCAGGCAATACATTATAATACTGATTATACATAGCGTATCCAGTCTGAGGATCTACACCTGCATATTCACGCATGTAGAAATCATACAAAGAATGTCCTTTTGCCCATCCATAGTAAGTGCTTAATTCCAAAGCCTTCTCTTTACCTGTAGTTTCATCAATAGGCATCTTAGTCATTTCATTCTTATAATATCCACCATTAACACGGAAATCGAATTTATAATCTTTCTTATTCAAAAGATGTGCAGTCAAAGAAAATTCTACACCCTGATTTACCAGCTCTCCATCATTAACAGGATAAGAAGCATATCCCAAAGAAGGAGCTACCTGCTTCATAAACAACATATCAGTTGTCTTTTTATGGAAATATTCAACTTCACCTTCAAGTATACCAGCAATATCAAATTCAATACCAGTATTAATAGTAGAACTTCTTTCCCAAGTTAAATCAGGATTACCTTTATAAACAAAGCTGAAAGTATAATTATCGTTCAAGTTGTTAATCTGATACAAATCTTCATATGGATAGTATCCAGCGACAACAGGACTTGTTATAAAATCCTGATTACCAAGAACACCCCAGCTCAATTTATATTTCAAATTCTTCAACCATTTGATATCTTTCATAAATTCTTCGTTAGTAATAGCCCATGCAGCTCCAACAGATCCAAATGTTCCCCACTTATGACCTTTAGCAAAACGTGAACTACCATCAGCACGAAGTGTTCCATGAATAAAGTATTTATTATCCCAGTCATAACGCAACTGACCAAAATAACTTTCAATCGCATAACCATAAGTATACGATTCCATATAATCCATCATAACAGCATTACTCCATTCTGTATTATCCGGACGAACCATTTTTGATTTAGCACCATATGATACGTTGGTTGTACTATTTGTTGATTCATGAGCAACAAAAGCTTCAAAATTATTTCTTCCAAAACTTTGAGTCCATGATAAAATCTGGTTAGCAGTAAAGTTCAAATAATTCACCTGAGTTTTCACAATTTGCCCTTTACCAGCACTATCACCATAATATGGATTTGTCAATTCGTTTTCAGCCTGACCATAATACTGCAAACCAACATTAGCAGTTGCTTTGAAGTGTTTCAAGAAACGAGCCTCAAATGAAGCATTACCATTAAACTGGTGTGTCTTGATTTCATCTTTATCCAAAAGCAATGCACCAGCAGGATTAATACCAGCAGCAAACGGACGGCTATAACCGGCATTCATACCATAATCGTATTTATTTCCTCCAATACTTGTATCTTGTACAATATTTCCGTTTTCATCACGCTCAAAAACAGGGAACAATGAAGGCATACCGTTTATAAACTGGAAACCATTGTTCGTATTACTATCAGACTGTCCCGGCTTATTGGTAACCATATATGCATACGATAATGATGTTGTAGCTTTCAACCAAGGAGCAATCTGATTACTCATATTGTTACGAACATTGAATCGTTCGTAATCCGAAGAAATATAATATCCTTCATCCTTCAGATAACTAAAAGCTGTATAATGGGTCATTTTCTCGTTACCACCTGAGATTTTAAGGCTAGCATCAAATTTCTGACCTGTTCTAAACAAATAATCCTCCCATTTTTCCGGAGTATATTTACGTGTAATGCCACTATAAAAACGTCCTGTAGAAGGATCAATCAACTTGTCACCATCTGCGTTCCACATATTATATATAGGAGCAATACCATTTTGTCCTCCGAACAACTGTTGTGAAGCCCATGTTGCAGCTGTAGCACGATCATATCCTTCCTTTACTTCCCCATAGCCACGTAAGCCTTCCCAAGTAAGCTCTGTAAATCTTTCCGGACTATCAATTACATCATAAAGCGGAGTCAAACGCATGTTTGCGCCATATTTAACTTCAGCATCAACACGTGTTTTACCTGCTTCACCTTTTTTAGTAGTAATCAAGACTACACCATTTGCAGCACGAGATCCATACAATGCAGTAGCAGTAGCATCTTTCAAAACTGTCATAGAAGCAATATCACTTGGGTCGATACCACTTAAATCAGCTTCAAAAGGAATACCATCTACAACATACAACGGAGAACGGCTAGAATATGCTGAACCTAAACCACGAATACGGATACTAGCATTACTTCCAGGTTGTCCAGAAGTAGACATCACTTGTACTCCGGCAACTTCTCCAGCCAATGCTTTAGAAAGTTCAGTCGGATTCTTCAACGAGATTTGCTCTCCACCAATTTCAGTAGCTGAACCTGTAAAAGAACGTTTGGTAGCTCCTCCATAAGCAACAACCATAACTTCATCCAATTGTTCTGAATCTGAACGAAGTACAACCTTAACAGTAGGCTTGATAGCTACTTCTTGGCTTTCCAAACCAATGAACGAAACAACCAAAGTTTTTGCCGGACTAGGCACATTGTTGATTGTAAAGTTACCGTCGATGTCTGTTACAGTACCTACAGTAGTACCTTTAACTAAGACAGACGCTCCAACAACCGGCAAACCGTCTTCTTCAGAGGTGACTGTACCAGTAACCTTTGAAACTTGCGCGTTTACCAGACCTATACCTATCATCAGGAAGGTCATTAAAAGCATCAATTTTCTTTTCATAAGATTCTCTCTTAAAGTTTAACTTTGAATTAATAATTTTTCATTAATTATATTTCTCGGTCGCAAAAATAGTTAAAAATGTAATAACTGTATACTTTTCGATAGAAAAAACTCAATATAAACCTTTTATTTTAACACTTACACCACGTTTTTTACACCAAAATGCTTCTATTTTCAACTCTAAAGCATTTCACTTTGTCATTATTAAAAGCTATATAAGAAAAAAACAAAATATAGAAAATGACAATAATTTCTTTGTTATTATTACGTTTTTCTAAAAAAAGCGATGGTTAATATTCAATTTCTAAGTCTATTTTTGTAAAGAGACCTATATGTTTTTTTAGACCATCAATGCATATATATTCACTAATTGTATATATAAACGCAATAAAGATTATTTAAGATAAAGATATAATACTTTCACATAATAGTTGAAAATGAAAAAGATTAAGTATCGCATAGTTTATAACCGCAAAAAACGGTTAGATAGCCAGGGAAAAGCTTTAGTTCAAGTGGAAGCTTATCTATTAGGGAAAAAAGCTTATTTTTCTACTCATATTTATATTAAACCCGACCAATGGAATAGTCGTAAATCAATAATTTGCAACCATCCCCATGCTGAAGAATTAAATTACATGTTAGAAGAATTCATATTGAATTTGCAAATGCGTGAGATAAATGCTTGGAAACAAGGAAAAGAAATTTGTTTGGAATTACTAAAGGAAATGGAAGAAAAAACAAGTTCCGACAATAAAATAATTTCTTTTGGTAGAAAATGGATAGAAAATTCCCCCATACGCAGTAGTACAAAAAATAATTTGTATACCACACTTGCCCTATTAGAAAGTTTTGCTCATGAGATTACTTTTAAACAGATGGATTACAAACTTTTATTATCATTCGAGCAATTTATGAAGAACAAAAAATTAGGAATAAATACCATCGCAAAACATTTACGACATATAAGAACGATTATAAATGAAGCTGTCCGTCAAGGAATTATAGCTAAAGAAGATTCACCTTTTACAGAATATAAGATAAAAACAACAGAAAGCCACCATACATACTTATTACCAGAAGAATTGGATAAGTTAGAACATATCAATCTTTCCAGAAAGAAGAATACACTTCGCCATACTCTCGACGCATTCTTATTTTGCTGCTATACAGGCTTACGTTATTCTGATTTTATAAGTATGAAAAAAACAAAATCTTATTCAAACTGATAAAGAATTATGGCTGGTTTTCAAATCACAAAAAACAGGAACTGTCACTCAACTTCCCCTTGGCTATTTATTTCAGGGAAAAGCTATCCGCATTTTATATCATTATCCAGATATAGAAGAATTTTTTCATATAAAGCCTAACGCTTCGGTTAATAAAGAATTAATTCGTATAGGAAAACTAGCAGGAATAACAAAACATTTTTCTTTCCATACAGCACGTCATACGAATGCTACCTTATTAATATATAAAGGTGTACAGCTTTCTACCGTGCAAAAACTATTAGGACATCGTAATATAAAAACAACCCAAGTTTATGGTGAAGTACTACCGCAAACGATAATCAAGGAACTAAAAAAATGCAAGTTTTGATTAAACAGGTAAATGTATAATAGAAGAATTAACCTAACAACAAATAGGTAGAAAATCAAAGTGTTCCATTAGACAAAAGTACACATTGCATCTAGATATATTATCAGAATCTACATGAAACTGTTTTTATTATGTATCAGTTTTCCCAAAACTGCCTATTAGTTTAGTCCGGCAAATACTCAGGCTTATACACAGTCAGAATATTATCCTCGTTTGGAACTGAATATTGTAAAAGAAGACTACATACCTTATGCCGACGGTAAATTTTCTGATTATATCATGAGTCCGGATGAGAATCCGATAGAAACAGACCAGGAAATGGAATATTCAGCCATTTTGAATATGTATCGCTTAAAATCATGCTGGGGTACAGGAACAGGTAGTATTATTTTCTCATGGGAAGGTGATAAAGTAACTTTGCAGTCAACATCAATTGCTACAGGTATAAACGATGCAACTTATGGCGCTATTACAGCTTCGCTTGCAGAAGAGGCAACCTATGATGAAGCAAGCAAAACCTTTACTTTTCCTTTTGAGTTCTTAGTGAGTGCAGGTAGCTTTGGTATATACGAAGAAAGCTATACAATAACTTCATTGAAGTAATATTTCTAAAAGTACAAAGGAGAATGTTTCCACATTCTCCTTTCCTTTTATCAACCTTTTACATTTCTATACTCCAGTCATGATCAATAATTTATTTCAATGATGATGACCCAGACGGACTGACTTATAAAGTTTCAGGATTCCGCCGCACAGGTTTCCCTGCTGATGATTTTTAATTTATTTTGTAAATATAATTAATGAAATTACTCCTGCTGTTTTTCAAAATGGCAGGAGTTTTTTATAAAGGATACCCTGATAATCCTAAATTTACACCTCATATCATTACTGTCCACTAAAAATCGCAAATAGTTCTTTGAAATAATTGAATTAC
>Reeses_p2__coassemble_1530_pt1 | contig 17844 bp, 10 predicted proteins | sample Reeses_p2__metabat2_high_PE_020 | metagenome-assembled genome bin Reeses_p2 | reverse complement strand
AAGGGAAAGTCTGCCGGTTAACTCAAATTGAAGGAATTAAATGACTATCCCTAATTAATATAGTAATTGTTTTTAACTATATTAGTTTTGGATAAGATAGTATTATTAATAGTCTTTTGTTGTCGTTATTTTTGTGATTGTAAAAAGAATGTAACACGGATGACTTTAATCTGATATTATGTAGGACAACTATTTGTAAACTTCTCACATATATCTGAATTTTAAGAAGAAATTATTAACCATACTAAAAATATATTATGGATAAAAATGTAAGAAAATGCGTGCTGATAGCTGGTGCATTTGCTACAATCTCGATCGGAAATGTGCACCCGGCATGGGCTTCTGAAACAAGTATGTTGGAGGTTGCTCAGCAAGCTAAGAAGCAAATAAAAGGTAAGGTAGTTGATGCTACCGGTGAAACTGTTATTGGAGCCAATGTTCTTGAAAAAGGAACAACTAATGGAGTAATTACCGATTTTGATGGAAATTTTGTACTGAATGTTTCGGAAGGTGCAACGCTGGAAATTTCTTATATTGGATATGTTACTCAGACGATTAAAATAACTAACCAGACTTCTTTGAATATTGTATTGAAAGAAGATTCTGAAACATTGGATGAGGTTGTGGTTGTTGGATACGGTACAATGAAAAAAAGCGACTTGTCGGGTGCTTCTGTTTCTGTAGGTGAAGATGCTATTAAAGGATCTGTCATAACAAACCTTGATCAGTCCTTGCAGGGACGTGCAGCAGGTGTTTCGGCTGTAACAACTTCAGGTGCGCCGGGTTCTTCATCTTCTATCCGTGTTCGTGGTCAGGCTACTATTAACTCAAACGCAGAACCTTTGTATGTAATTGATGGCGTTATTGTGCAGGGTGGAGGTTCTTCTGGTTCTGATTTTGGACTTGGTGATGCATTGGGTAATGGCTCGGTTTCTACTATTTCTCCGCTGTCTACTATCAATCCGTCAGATATTGTTTCTATGGAGATTTTGAAGGATGCTTCGGCTACAGCTATTTATGGAGCTCAGGGAGCAAATGGAGTTGTGTTAATTACAACCAAGCGTGGTAAGGCAGGTGAAGCCAAATTTACTTATGACGGTATGCTGGCTGTACAGCGTCAGACTAAGCGTTTGGACATGATGAACTTGCGCGAATTTGCAAGTTTCTACAATGATTTTGTTGAAACTGGTGAGCTGGAGCCGAGTTCTACTTATGCAGATCCTTCATTGTTAGGTGTTGGAACTAATTGGCAGGATGCTGTATTCCGTACAGCTTTGCAGCATCAGCATCAGATTTCGGCTCAAGGAGGTACGGATAAAGTGAAGTATTATGTTTCTGGTTCTTATATGGATCAGGATGGTACGTTGATTGGTTCAAGCTTTAACCGTTATTCTTTCCGAACTAACTTGGATGCTCAGTTGAAACCGTGGCTGAAAATCGGTTTGAATGCTACTTATTCTGCTACGCAGGATGATTTGAAACTGGCAGATAGTGATCAGGGTATTATCAGTTATTCATTGCAAACTGTGCCGGATATACCTATTTATGATATTGATGGAAATTATTCATCTATTGTACGTGAAGGGTATACTAGTCCGAACCCGATTGCAATGGCTATGATGGATCAGATTTTATTGGATCGTCAGAAACTGACTGGTAGTATTTTTGCAGATGTTACTTTGATGAAAAATCTGACCTGGCATACAGAATTTGGCTATGACATCAGCTATAATAAAGGTGAACGTTATCAGCCCAAAGTTGACTTAGGAAACTGGAAACGAGACAGTAACTCAAGTTCTATTCAGAAGAATAACAGTACATTCTGGCAATTGAAAAACTATGTAACTTACAATGGACAGATAGATAAGCATAGCTTCACAGCAATGTTAGGACAAGAGTGTTGGGAGTCTAACTATGATTATACTTCGGTAGCCAATACAAACTTACCTTCGGATGCTGTTCATAATCCGGCATTGGGTACGGGTACTCCTTCTATTAATTCCGGATTCGGTAGTTCTGCAATGGCTTCTTTCTTTACTCGTTTGACATATAATTATGCAGATCGTTATTTGGCAACTTATACGTATCGTTATGATGGTTCGTCTAACTTTGGACCTGATAACCGATGGGCTGGTTTCCATGCTGTAGCTGGATCATGGCGTTTTTCAAATGAAAAATTCTTTGAACCTCTGACAAATGTGATCAGCAATGGTAAGCTGCGTTTAGGATGGGGACAAACTGGTAACTCAAATATAGGTGGATATCGCTGGGGAGCTAGTATGTCAAGAATGCCGACTGGATTAGGCTTAGGTTATCGTCAGTCTAATATCGCTAATCTGGGAGTAAAATGGGAAACTCAGGAACAAGTCAATGTCGGTATTGACTTAGGTTTCTTCCATGAAAGAGTAAATTTGATTGTTGACTGGTATAAAAAGGTTTCTAAAGATATGTTGATGTCTTTACAGCTTCCTTCGTATATGGGTACTTCCGGTAATGCTTCTTCAGCTTTGGCTGCACCGATGGGAAACTATGGTGATATCGAAAATAAAGGTTGGGAAATTTCTTTGAATACTCATCCGCTGATTGGAGCTTTTGAGTGGGATTCTGATTTCCAGATTTCATTTAATAGAAATAAATTGCGTGCACTCGATGGTACTGCAAATGCGCAGATTGTAGGATATGGACAGTGGAGTGATGTGGTGAGTGTAACTAACGTGGGTGAATCACTTTACAATTTCTATGGTTATGTATGTGACGGCGTGTATGAAGACTTGGAAGATTTGCAGACATCTGCCAAACCTGCCAAATATCCGGCAGATGGAGTGTTTAACAGAACGAATACAGTATGGGTAGGTGATATAAAATATAAAGATTTGAATGGTGATGGTGTTATTGATGAAAACGATAGAACAAACATCGGTTCACCACTACCCAAATTTACTTTTGGATGGACAAACACATTTAGATATAAAAATTTTGACTTATCATTATTTATCAACGGCTCGTATGGCAATAAGGTATTCAATTATCTAGGAATGAAACTGACTCATATGAACTCTCCTTGGAGCAACCAGTTGAATACAGTGCTTGACCGTGCGCAGATTGTACCAATAGATCCTAATAAGGATTATTCTGCAGGAGTTGTTGTGAATGGTGTGACAATATACAACTGGTATGATGATATTACTAATGTGCGAGTAGCAAATGCTGGTGCAACTATACCTCGTGCTTCTATACAAGACCCTAATGATAATGACCGTATCAGTGATCGTTATATTGAAGATGGATCATATATTCGTTTGAAGAATATTACTTTAGGATATACTTTCCCAGGAAAGATTATTAAGAAATGGGGACTCGATAATTTGCGTGTATATGCTAATATCCAGAATTTGCTGACAATTACAGGTTATAGTGGTTATGATTCAGAAATCGGAGCCAGCACTGCCAGTGCGAATGTTTATGGATTGGATAATGGACGTTATCCTTCTCCTACAGTTTATTCTTTCGGATTGAATGTTTCTTTCTAAATAAATGTGATTATGAAATTGAATAATATAAAATACTGGACTTTAGCAGCCATATTGGGAGCTAATTTAGTTTCGTGTGATGATTTTCTGGATCGTCCGGCAGAAGATTCATATAATGTAGATAATTTTTATCAGAATGATGAACAGTGTTTCCAAGGAGTAAATCCTCTGTATAACTCTCCTTGGTTTGACTTTCAGCGCGGATTTTTTAAAGTAGGTGAAGTTCTTGCAGGCAATTATTATTGGGGATCTTCTCCCTATCTGACCTTTACAGTGAATGGGACGGATGAAGATTTGATAAATATGTCTTATTCGTTGTGGTCGGTTAATGCATATGCTAATACGATTCGGGAAAGGTTGCAGACTGCTGGAGGAAGTGAACAGACAAGAAATACATGTATGGGTGAGTGTCTTGTATGGAAGGCTATGGCTTATTTTTATCTGGTACGTACTTTCGGGGCAGTGCCTATTGTTCATAGTAATTCGGATGATATTGCAGCAGGTAATTACAATGAAAAATATAAAGTACAAATTCCAGATGTGTACGAATATATAATAATGACGCTGGAAGAGGCTATAAGATTACTTCCTGAGTCGAATTCAGAAGGACGTATCGATCAGTATACAGCTAAAGGTTTGTTAGCTAAGGTGTATCTTACCAAATCGGGCTACGGAATGAGTGGATCAAGAAATGAAGATGATTTACGTCAGGCAGCGGCTTATGCTAAAGATGTAATTGACAATTCAGGCAGACATTTGTTGGCGAACTATTCTGATGTATTCCGTCTGGCAAATAACTTCAATGAAGAATGTCTGCTCTCATGGCACTGGTCTGCTTCTTCTGATGCATGGACTTGCCAAAATGCTTTGCAATCAGATTTAGCAATAGCAGGATTTGATGAATTTGGTGATTGCTGGGGTGGTTATAATGGTCCGTCTGTTGATTTGCAGGATGCCTTTGGTGAAAATGCTTTGAGTCTGACTCGCTATAATGGAGATACCCGTCGCAAGGCAACCATGATGATGTGTGGTGATGTTTATGAATATTTCTGGCAAGATAAAGGTGGATTCAATTATATTAATTTTATCTATGATACTGATAACTTAGGAGGTCCCGGTACTTACCAGAGCGCAACTGGAGCTAATGAAGTAAAGCAGTTGTATGGCAATGCCAATGACCATTTGACAGCTACAGGTGTTTCGGCTTCTTCTCAACACAGTCAGTTGAGTACACATTTGTTGCGTTTGTCGGATGTTTATTTGATTTATGCCGAAGCAATGATCGGAAACAATGGCTCTACTTCTGATGAATCAGCTATTGATGCCTTCTATCAGGTACGTCATAGAGCTATCAGTACATACGAACGTCCTTCTGTAATTACATGGGAAGATGTTTGGAAAGAACGTCGTCTGGAACTGGCTTGTGAAGGTGACCGTTGGTATGATTATGTACGTTTATCTTACTATGATCCACAAAGAGCCATCAATGAGCTGACAAATCAGCGTCGTGATGTCTATTATGGATTGGATGATTTGTATAAAACTTATTATCAGACAGGTTCTTTTACAGTAAATCCGGACGAGCATCGATATAATCCGAATGCTGTAAAACCTAATGTTACTATTTCGAGCTTTACATTGCCTTTCCCGACAGAAGATGTGGTATTTAATCCTCATTTGATGGAAGATCCGATTCATGTAGATGTGCGAAGTGAGTTTAGTTATTAATAAAAATAAGAGTTATGATGAAACTAATGAAATATATAAAAGGCTTAGTTATAGTGGGAGCCGTCCTTTCTGGAGTTATGATGACTTCGTGTGAAGACGAACCTGATAAGTATGAAATTGCAGATGGGCTTCCTACAGTAAACTATATACGAATGACAGATCCGGAAGTTGCTGATTCGTTGATAACAGGAGCTTATATGTCGAATACGATTTGTCTGGTCGGAGAAAATTTGCGGAGTGTATACGAACTTTATTTCAATGATCAGAAGGCCATCTTAAATACAAGTTTGATAACGGATAATACATTGATTGTAGATATTCCGTCTACAATACCGAGTGTCGTTACAAATAAAATTTATTTAATTAATAAGAATCACGAAACTGTAACATACGATTTTAATGTATTGGTTCCAGCTCCGGAGATTACATCTATGTCTAACGAATATGCTCAGCCAGGAACTGTTGCTACGATTTATGGAGATTATTTTATTGATGATCCAAATATTCCATTAACAGTAGAAATAGCTAATGTCCCTGTTACTGAAATTACTGGTCTGACCCGAAATGCTATCAGTTTTGTTGTTCCTGATGGTGCAGAAACAGGATATGTTAATGTAGAGTCTATATATGGAACAGGACAGTCTACGTTCCGTTACATGGAAAATGATGGTATTTTATTCGACTTTGATGATGATGGTGATGATGCTATAGCAAAAGACAATGGTTGGCATGCCGCTACAATAGGAACATTGGAGAATGTTTCTTCTTTAGATGGCAACTATCTGATATTCCAGGGAGATTTGGATAATGGTTCATGGAATGAATCTGATTTTGCTTTTGAGTATTGGCCTTATGGAGATGAAGCAACTCCTTATTTGAATACATTGGTCGATTTTGAGGATTTGAGTAACTTGCAACTTAAATTTGAAGTGAATGTACCTGATGCATGGAGTGCATGTGCTATGCAAATCTTGCTGACAACTAATAATGAGGTTAGTGGTGATAATATGAACAATTCGTTCTTCCAGGGAGATACATTCCCTCGTGCGTTGTGGATTCCTTGGCAGTCTAGCGGAAGTTATACTACTACAGGTTGGACTACTGTTACAGTGCCGCTATCTGAATTCCGTTATGGTGCTTCGGGTATTTCTCTTTCTCCGTTGTCGTCAACAGATATTACTGGTCTGACCTTGTTTGTATGGAATGGTGGTGTTACAGGAACTGCCTGCTCGCCAACTATCTGTATCGATAATATTCGCGTAGTGCCTATCTATTAATTAAAAAAATGAATGTACGATGAAAACAAATAGATTATCGGTCCTTTGTTTGGCTGGAGCACTTTTATTGACAGGTGTTTCGTTTATCTCTTGTCTGAAAGGTGATGATGTAGATACTAATCAGTATGTAGGAGGTATCAGTTTGAATGTTTTTGGTCCATCTCCGGTTGCTCGTGGAGGTGAGTTAAGATTTTTGGGAAGTGGAATGAATCAGGTTACGGCAGTGGTTATTCCAGGATGTGCAGATATTACAGATATCAATGTAATCAGTGACAGAGAAATCCGTATCACTGTTCCTCAGGAAGCACAACCTGGACTGGTAACACTGAGAACTCCTAATGGGGATATAACTACGAGAACGGAACTGACTTTTACAGAACCTATTTCTATAGAAAACTTTAAACCGGCTACAGTATTGCCTGGTGATGAGTTGACCATCGAAGGTGAATATCTAAATCTGATTCATGAGGTCATTTTTGCAGATGAGGTAACTGTTACTGAGGAGGATTTCATTACGCATGAACGGAATATGATAAAATTGCTTGTGCCTGAAGAAGCACAGACTGGACAGATTATTTTATCAGATGGTGAAGAGTTGCCAAATCTGATTTACTCGGAAGAAGATCTGGTAGTTATCCTGCCATCTGTAGAAGCTGTAGTGAATAAGGAAAATGCTAAACCGGGTGATGTTATCGAAATAAATGGAGAAAATCTTGATTTGGTTCGACAGATGCTGATGCCTGATGGAACTGAAGTAGAATTTACAGTAACAAGTCCGACTGCTATTGAATTTATATTGCCGGAAAATGCTTCCGATGGAGATGTTGTTGTCGTTCCTGCTTCGGGAGTAAAGGTTACTGTTGCTCATTTGACAATGGCTGTACCGACTAACCTTGTTGCTACTCCAGCTTCCGGCCTTCGTGGAGGTGATGAGATCGTTTTGACAGGTTTAAATTTGGATCTTGTAACCAGTCTGTCTTTCCCTGGTGTAGCAGAAAATGTTCAGCCAGCTTCTCTATCTGAAAAAGAACTCACCGTGGTTATGCCGGAAGCTGCACAAAGTGGTAGCCTTATATTGAATACGAAAAGTGGCAAACAGGTAAGTATTGTTATCGAAACATTAAAACCTCTGGTTGGAAGTTATAATCCATCTTCTATACCAGCTGGAGAAAGTTTGCTGATAAACGGACAGAATTTGGATTTGGTTGCTTCGGTTACTTTTGGAGGCGGACAAACAGTTGCGGTTTCTTCTTCATCTGCTAGTCAGTTGTCTGTGTCTGTTCCGATGGAAGCAGAAGCTGGAAACATTGTTTTGAATATGTATAATGGAGAAACAGTTGAGGCCCCTTCACTTACAGTAACAAAACCTCAATGCTGTTATGTTATGAATCTGCCAGAGAAGGTAGATGCTGGAGCTCTTTTGGAATTGGAGGTTGCTAATGGAGATAAACTGACACAGGTTAATGTTAACGGAAGTCAGGTACAGTTTATATTACGTGATTCTAAATTGATGATTTCCTTACCAGCTGAAACAGTAGGAGAGGCAACCTTGGAATTGGTTTCATCGAATGGAAGTATTTCTTATCAGATTGAAATTGTAGGTTCTATGGGAACTCTTATTTATGAAGGTCCATTGGCTACTGGCTCATGGGCGAACTCAGCACAAATCTCTTCTAATATGTTTGCAACGGCTCAAGTAGGACAGGTTATTACTGTTGTTGTATCCGATTTACAGGCTGGTGCTCAAGGTTCGTTCAAGAATAGTAGCTGGGCTGCTATTGCTCCGGGCACTGAGTATTTTAATATTGATGGTAACTTCTCGTTGACTATAACTCAGGATATACTGACTCAGTTGCAGTCTGGAGGCTTGATTATCAGCGGAAAGAATTATACAATAGAATCAGTCTACATTAAATAAGTGAAAGTATGAATAAAGTTTATATATGTTTTTTGTTTATAGCAACATTATTTACTACTATTTCATGTTCAACAGAAGTTGAGCATGAAATAGCACAGGTTGCTTCTCCCACTTTGGTTTCAACAACTCCTGTTACCGGTACATCGGGAATTCAGTCGGGTAATGTAACAATCAGTCTTACATACGACAAGAATGTGTTTTTTGCATCCAAAAATAAAGATTTACTGTCGATTTCTAATGATGGAAGTATTGTCAGTGCCGATGTTATAGGTTCAAGTCCTACACTGGTAGTAGTTGCAAACTGTCCTTCTAGGAATACAACTTATACTTTCTCAGTTCCAGAGGGACTGGTTACAGGACCTAATTCGATGCCGGCTCCTGCTGTAGAGATTAGTTTTACGACTCAGGGATTGGATAATACCCCGGTGAATACATTGACAGCTGAAGCTCAGAGGGTATATGATTTCTTGCAGGAAACCTATGAGCAGAAAACTATTTCAGGAATGATGGCTAATGTTGCGTGGAATGTTGAAGAGTCTGAGCAGGTTTATCAATGGACAGGGAAATATCCGGCATTGAACTGCTTTGATTATATTCATCTACAGTCTTCGGCCGAAGGTAGTTGGATTGACTATGGAGATATCACTCCAGTTTCTCAGTGGTGGAATAATGGAGGTTTGGTTGCTGCTATGTGGCATTGGAATGTTCCGACCTCAAACGGAAGCGGAAATCTTACTACTTACAAAGATCAGACATCTTTTGATATCGACAATGCTTTTACCGAAGGGACATGGGAGTACCAGACTGTCAATGCGGATTTGGAAAAGATTGCAGGCTATTTGAAACTGTTGAAAGATGCAAATATACCTGTCATTTGGCGTCCACTTCATGAAGCTGCCGGTGGATGGTTCTGGTGGGGCAAAAATGCTGATAGCTTTAAGCGTTTATGGATCCAGATGTTCGATTACTTCAAGGCTCAGGGACTTGATAATCTGATTTGGGTATGGACAACTGAAACGGGTGATGCAGATTGGTATCCAGGTGATGAATATGTAGATATTGTAGGACGAGATTTGTATGGAAATGATGCAGCAGACTGTGCTAGTCAATATCAGACTGTAGTTTCTGAGTATGGTAGTAAAATGGTAGCGTTGAGTGAATGCGGAGCTTATATTGATACCAACAGTGAGCTGGGGTTACTTTCTGAACAGTGGAATGCTGGAGCACGCTGGTTATGGTTTATGCCATGGTATGATAATGATGGTGCTGCGCTTTCTCATGCTGATAAAGAATGGTGGCAGGATGCTATGTCGCAGTCGTATGTGATAACCCGCGATCAACTTCCTTCATTTAAATAAAAATTTGTCACATAATTAGTTATTAGGAGTGACTGTGTGACAAGTAATAAACATAGTCACTCCTTTGTTTATAAATGTGATGGTGTGATGTTTTTTTAAAAGAAAAAACGTATATGTATATGTTAAGATTGTATCATTCTGTGGTATAAAATTTCTCTATCTTTGCTGATGTTAAATAGTAAAACTAATTATTATGAAATTCTCGAAAGCTATTGTTTCAACTATGATTATCGGTACTTGTCTGACTGCTTGCGGCAATCAGCAAAAAAAACAATCAGAAATGGATAAAACACCTGAAGCATACTCTATGCTAAATGTGCTTGAGAAGCTTCCTCAGCATAAAATGTTCATGTTTGGACATCACGATGATCCGGTTTATGGTATCGGCTGGGACGGAGATGAGAACCGAAGCGATGTGAAAAGTGTTTGCGGGGACTATCCGGCAATGATGTCTTTTGATTTGGGAAGAATGGAGATCTACGGTGATAAAACACTAGATAATGTATCACTCGACCGTATCAGAAAGGAAGTTATTGCTCAGTATGAGCGTGGGGGTATGTCCTCTTTCAGCTGGCACGTAGATAATCCTTTGACAGGAAAGGATTCATGGGATGTGAGTGACTCTACTGTGGTAAAGTCGGTTTTGCCAGGAGGAGTTAATCATGATAAGTTTATAGGTTGGCTGGATAAAGTAGCAGATTATCTTAATTCGATTCAGACTTCAGAAGGAGTAAAGGTTCCTGTGCTGTTCCGTCCTTGGCATGAACATACGGGAAGTTGGTTCTGGTGGGGAAAGAATTTGTGCTCAACTGAAGATTATAAAGCGCTTTGGAGAATGACTTATGACCGTTTGCAAGAAAAAGGGGCTACTCAGTTGCTGTATGCATATTCTCCGGGTACGGAACCCAAAGACTCTACCGAATATCTGGAACGCTATCCGGGAGATGATATTGTTGACCTGATAGGAGTAGATGCATATCAGTTTGATAAAGATGCTTATGTGAAGAGCCTGGATAATGCACTTACCATTATGTCACAGGTTAGCAAGGCGCATAAAAAGCTGATGGCCGTAACCGAAACAGGCTATGAAACAATACCAGATTCGCTTTGGTGGACACAAACATTGATGCCTGTAATTGAAAAATATCCGATCAGTTATGTGCTGGTATGGAGAAATGCTCGTGAAAAAGAAAATCACTACTATGCTCCTTATCCAGGACATCCGTCGGCTGCTGATTTTGTGAACTTCTATAATGATCCACGGACATTGTTTGCTGGAGATATGAAAACAATAAAGTAAATTGATATAAAACTTATTATAATGAATACTACATTTGAAGACAAAGTAAAAAGATTGTTTGCTCAGCATGAAGAGTTGATTACTCGTAAGAATGAGCCTGTTGAAACAACCAACGGAGTATATACCCGTTATAAGTATCCAGTCGTAACGGCTGCTCATACTCCTGTGTTCTGGCGTTACGATTTGGATGAAAAGACAAATCCTTATCTGATGGAACGCATTGGAATGAATGCTGCAATGAATTCCGGAGCTATTAAATGGAACGGAAAATATTTGCTGGTAGTGCGTGTCGAAGGAGCTGACCGCAAGTCGTTCTTTGCTGTTGCTGAAAGTCCGAATGGAGTAGATAATTTCCGTTTCTGGGATTATCCTATTACCATGCCCGACGATGTAATACCGGCTACCAATATTTATGATATGCGTCTGACAGCTCACGAAGATGGTTGGATCTACGGTATTTTCTGTGCTGAACGTCACGATGATAATGCGCCTGCCGGTGATCTGTCTTCTGCAACAGCTACAGCAGCAATTGCTCGTACTAAAGACCTGAAGACATGGGAACGTTTGCCGGATTTGAAATCGAAGAGCCAGCAACGTAATGTTGTTCTTCACCCGGAATTTGTGGATGGAAAATATGCATTCTATACTCGTCCGCAAGATGGATTTATCGATGCCGGAAGTGGCGGTGGTATCGGATGGGCACTGGTTGACGATATTACTCATGCCGAAGTAAAAGAAGAAAAGATTATTGACTGCCGTTATTATCATACAATAAAAGAAGTGAAGAACGGTGAAGGTCCACATCCTATCAAGACTCCGAAGGGATGGTTGCACCTGGCTCATGGAGTACGTGGTTGTGCTGCTGGTTTACGTTATGTACTTTATATGTATATGACTTCACTCGAAGATCCTAGCAAGCTGATTGCTGCTCCTGGAGGCTATTTTATGGCTCCTGAAGGAGAAGAACGTATCGGTGACGTTTCAAACGTGTTGTTTACAAACGGTTGGATTGCCGACGAAGATGGGAAAGTATTTATTTATTATGCTTCTTCAGACACACGTATGCATGTAGCTGTTTCTACTATCGACAAACTGGTAGATTACTGTATGAATACTCCACAAGACGGCCTGACAACTACTGCATCAGTAGAAACGTTGAAAAAACTGATTGATAAGAACCTGAAATTGATAAAATAATAAAAATAAGAAAGTAAGTACTGCTATGATAAAACTCACGGAAAAAATAGGTTATGGTTTCGGAGATATGGCTTCCTCTATGTTTTGGAAGTTGTTCGGGGCTTATTTGATGATATTCTATACGGATGTATTTGGCTTGCCTGCTGCTATGGTGGGAACAATGTTCTTGGTTACTCGTATATGGGATTCTGTATTCGATCCGATTGTTGGAGTTGTAGCCGACCGTACTTCCAGCCGATGGGGTAAGTTCCGCCCGTACTTGTTATATCTGGCTATTCCGTTTGCTTTGATAGGAGTACTTACTTTTTATACGCCACCTTTCGGCGATATGGGTAAATTGGTTTATGCCTATATAACCTATTCGCTGATGATGATGGTTTATTCGGCCATTAATGTTCCTTACGCATCCTTGTTAGGAGTGATGAGTCCCGATCCGTCAGAACGTAATACACTGTCTACTTATCGTATGATGTTTGCTTATCTGGGCAGTTTTATTGCACTTCTGTTGTTCATGCCTATGGTCAATGCCTTTAGTGGGCATAGCAAGGAAGTTGCTGACCAGCAGTTCGGATGGTTCATGGCTGTGGTTGTAATTGCAATCATGTGTGCAGTCTTGTTCTTTGGTTGTTTTGCATGGACAAAAGAACGGGTGAAGCCTATCAATGATAAAAAGACTTCTCTGAAAGATGATATCAAAGATCTCTTCCATAATAAACCGTGGTGGATATTGTTTGGTGCTGGAGTAGCCACTTTGGTATTTAACTCTATCCGTGACGGAGCTGCGGTATATTACTTCAAGTATTTTATTATAGAAGACGAGTACCGTACTATTTCGCTGATGGGCGTATCGTTTGTGTTGAGTGGATTGTATCTTTCTATCGGTCAGATTGCCAATATTGTAGGAGTTATTCTGGCTGCTCCCATGAGTAATAAGATTGGAAAGAAAAGAACTTTCGCATTGTCTATGCTGGTAGCTTCAGCCTTAAGTGTGGTATTCTTCTGGTTCGATAAGGATGATCTGGTTCTGATTTTTGTATTCCAATGTCTGATAAGCATATGTGCCGGAAGTATTTTCCCTTTGCTTTGGTCAATGTATGCCGACTGTGCCGATTTCTCGGAACTGAAAACAGGTAATCGTGCGACAGGTTTGATATTCAGTGCATCATCAATGAGTCAGAAGTTTGGCTGGGCAATTGGTACAGCTGTAACCGGATGGTTGTTGTCTTTCTTCGGTTTCCAGGCTAATGCAGTGCAAAGTGAAGAAACTATTAATGGTATTAAGATGTTCTTAAGTCTGCTTCCCGCAATTGCAGCATTTATTTCGGTAGTATTTGTTTGCTTCTATCCATTGGGAGAACAGAAAATGAAGGGTATAATGGAACAGTTAAACTTAAAACGACAATCAAAAAATGTATAACGAAATAGTATCACAGCTCTGTTCTGAGGTAAAGGCTGAGCTGGAAAACAATATTCTTCCTTTTTGGATGACAAAAATGACCGACCATGAGCATGGTGGATTCTATGGCCGTATCACAGGCAATGACGTGTTGGAGGCATCAGCTTCGAAAGGAGCAATTCTCAATGCACGTATTTTGTGGACTTTCTCTGCTGCTTATCGCTTGTTGAGAAAAAAAGAATATCTTGAAACTGCTACACGTGCAAAGCGTTATCTGATTGATTTCTTCTATGACAGTGATTTTGGAGGTATTTATTGGGAACTTGATTATAAAGGAAATCCTGTTGATACAAAAAAACAGATTTATGCCATAGGCTTTGCTATTTACGGCTTGAGTGAATATACGCGTGCTACAGGTGATGCTGAGGCTTTGGATTATGCCAAACGTTTGTTTGAAGTTATCGAGAAGTATAGCTTTGATGCAGAAAAGAATGGTTATCTGGAAGCTCTTACCCGCGACTGGTGTCCGATAGAAGATATGCGTCTGAGTGATAAGGATGAAAACGAGAAGAAAACCATGAATACGCATTTGCATATTCTGGAACCTTATACCAATCTGTATCGCGTGTGGAAGGATGAACGTCTGGGAAAACAAATCTATAATCTGGTAAACTTGTTTTTGGATAAAATATTGGATGCCGAAACTTATCATCTGAATTTATTTTTTGAAGATGACTGGACCAACAAATATCAGATTGTATCATACGGACATGATATTGAGGCGTCGTGGCTGATTCATGAAGCAGCTTTGGTATTAGGTGATAAAGGTCTGTTGCAGAAGGTGGAACCTGCCATTATAAAAATAGCTGAGGCTGCTGATGAAGGACTAAATCCAGATGGCAGCATGATTTATGAAAACTTTGTGAGCAAAGGAAAAATAGATTGTGAGTTGCATTGGTGGGTACAAGCTGAGAATGTTGTCGGTCATCTTAATCTTTATCAGCATTTTGGTGATAAGTCGGCCTTGGAAAAGGCATTGAAGTGCTGGACATTTATCAAGTCAAAATTAGTAGACACGGAGCAGGGTGAATGGCATTGGAGCTTGTATCCTGACGGAACAGTTAATACCAAAGATGATAAAGCTGGATTCTGGAAATGTCCTTATCATAATGGTCGTATGTGTATGGAAATATTGGAACGTTTTTCTTGAAAAACGATAGAGAACAGCTTTCATCATTATTAGACGAATAATAGTAATGATGAAGGCTGTTTTTTGTTGCTTAACCCCGGATTACTAATAATATTATGAGAAAACTATTATCTGTTTTACTGCTTATACAGTTTATGGCTTGTTTGTCTGTCAGTGCACAACAAATAAGAGAGTCGATATTGCTGAATAATGGATGGAAATTTGCGTATGGACATGCTGGTGACATGAAAAAAGATTTTACTCATGGAACTGAATATTTTACTTATTTCGCAAAGGCCAAGTCTTTTAATCAGAACCAAGGTCCAAGTTCCGAGCAGTTTAATGACTCTTTGTGGCAAACAGTCAGTTTACCGCACGATTGGGCAGTTGATCTTCCTTATTCAGAAGAAGCAAGTCATAGTCATGGATATAAAACCATCGGATGGAAATATCCTGAAACAAGTGTTGGATGGTATCGGCGTAAGTTTTATATTGCAGCAGAGGATTCAGACAAACACATTGCTGTCAGATTTGATGGAATCTTTCGTAATGCACAAGTATTCTGCAACGGTTTTTATTTAGGACATGAACCGAGCGGATATGCTACCCAGGTTTATGATTTGACGGAATACTTGAATTACGGCGCAGAGAATCTGCTTACAGTCCGTGTAGATGCCAGTACGGAAGAAGGCTGGTATTACGAAGGAGCAGGAATTTATCGCGATGTGTGGTTGGAAAAGATGTCATTAGTTCATGTTGCTCCTTTTGGCACGTTCGTTACTTCTCGCATAACCGATTCTTATAAGGCTGCCGATGTGAATATAGAAGTTCGTTTATCGAATAAGGGGTTGGAACCGGCGAATTGTACAGTGCTCAATCGTGTCCTTGATGCTACAGGACGCGAAGTAGTCAGTACGCAGAAATCAGATATTACTTTAGCTCCTAAACAGGAAGAGGTGAAGCTATTGCAGTCGGTAAAGATGAATGATATTCATTTGTGGAATCTGGAACAGCCTTATTTATATACCTTATATACAGATGTATATATTGGCGAAAAGTTGGTTGATACATATTCTACCAATTTTGGAATCCGGAAAATCGAGTTTGATCCACAGAAAGGATTTATGCTAAATGGTTGTCCGGTTAAATTGAAAGGAACTAACTTACATCAGGATCATGCCGGAGTAGGGACTGGAATCCCCGACCGGTTGTGGGAGTATCGCATAAAGAAGATGAAAACGATAGGAAGTAATGCCATACGCACGTCGCACAATCCGATGTCGCCTGTCTTTCTGGATTTATGCGATCGCCTGGGAATGCTTGTTATTGAAGAAAATCGTCTGATGGGTATCAATCGTGAGCATATCGGTCTTTTGGAACATATGATCAAGCGTGACCGGAATCATCCATGTATTATTTTGTGGAGTATCGGAAATGAAGAGTGGGCACTCGAAGGTAATGAACGTGGATTGCGTATTACTAAATCGATGAGTGAATATGTACATCAGCTGGACTCAACTCGCCTGTCGACACAAGGAACGGCCGGTGGACGGGTTTCTCTCTTCGGAGTCGATGTGAAAGGATATAATTATCTCCGCCAGAACCCGATAGATGAATTCCATCAGAAACATCCTGAGTGGTATTCGCCGGTTGGTTCGGAGGAAACATCAGGATGTGGTACACGTAACGTTTATTATACCGATTCATTACGTGGTTGGATGGCTCCTATCAATCGTACGGCTCAAGATGATAATCATATTATTAATCCGATGGCAAGAGGCTGGCAGTTCTATCATGACCGTCCTTGGCTGGCCGGACTTTTCTATTGGACAGGACTTGATTATAGAGGTGAACCGAATCCGATGCTTTATCCGGCTACAGGCTCACAGTTTGGCATATTTGATTATTGCGGATTCCCTAAAGATGAAGCCTTTTATCTGAAATCTTGGTGGACTGACGAACCGGTTCTGCATTTGTCACCGCATTGGAATTTGTCTGGTCATGAAGGAGATAGTATTAATGTATGGGCATATAGCAATTGTGACGAAGTTGAACTGTTTGTCAACGGAAAAAGCTTAGGACGGAAGTCTATGCCGGTCAATGGATATATCGAATGGAAAACAATCTATCGTCCGGGTAGTTTACTGGCCAAAGGCTATAAGGCTGGCAAGAAAGTTATGGTAGAGAAAATAGAAACTACAGGTAAGGCTGCCCGTATCTCAATAGAACCATATAATACAACTTTGAAGGCGGACGGTCAGGATATTGCAATTGTAGATCTGACATTGAAAGATGAAAAAAATCGTGAAGTACCCGATGCCATGAATGAAATGATTGTTACCTTGACTGGTCCTGCAACGATATTGGGATACGGGAACGGTGATCCGGGATTCAAGGAAATAGAACGTCCTGTAAATGGTGAAACATCTTTCCGCATCAAAGCTTTTTCTGGAAAGGCACAGGTAATAATCCGTTCGCAGGAAGGAAAGAAAGGAAATGTCCAATTGGAAGTTTCTGGTACGGGATTGAAAAAAGCAACTCAACAATTTATAATAGATTAATATCATGAATAATATTCGAAATTTGGCGATGGCTTCTATGGTATGTGCCGGAAGCCTTGCAGGAATGGCTCAGCCGGCTCCTGCGATTTCTGCTGATCCGGTAATCGAGGCACATATTCAGGAATGGCTGAAAAAAATGACACTCGAAGAGAAAATCGGACAGATGTGTGAGATAACAGTCGATGTAGTTACTGATTTTCCAGGAAGCAAAGATGGGTTTAAGTTGAGCGAGGCTATGCTCGATACGGTGATAGGTAAGTATAAAGTTGGTTCTATCCTGAATGTTCCTTTAAGCGTAGCCCAGAAAAAAGAAGTGTGGGCGGCTGCCATTAAGCAAATTCAGGAGAAGTCGATGAAAGAAATAGGCATTCCATGTATTTATGGAGTGGA
>Reeses_p2__coassemble_1442_pt1 | contig 19546 bp, 9 predicted proteins | sample Reeses_p2__metabat2_high_PE_020 | metagenome-assembled genome bin Reeses_p2 | reverse complement strand
GCGCTCAGAGCATACGCTCAAACGGCATGAAATCTAAATCCGAAACTTGAGTTAAAATTCCACATCAATACCAAAACCATAATAACGCAATGTCGGATAAGAACGTCCACTATTAGCTCCACCTGCAGACATCTTAGAGTCAAACTCAGTTGATTCAGGATCAATAAAACTATTATTACTGAAAGTCAATAAGTTTTCTCCGCTCACGTATACTCTAAGTTTTTCCATTCCCACTTTCTTCGACCAAGATTTAGGAAGTGTATATCCTATCACCAAATTCTTCAAACGCATGTATTTACCATCAAGAATCTGCATGTCAGAACCAGTTCTATAGTTATTTTTATTCGAGTCAGAACCTGGAGCTGCTAGACGAGGCCAAGTTGCATCCGTATTTGTTGGAGTCCAGAAATCAAGCTGATGTTTGAATATATTATATGAATAATTTTCATGAAATGGTTCAATCAATTCACCACGCAACATCATATCACGTTTTCCGACTCCCTGCCAGAACATACTGAAATCAAGTCCTTTCCAAGAAAGATTATAAGTAAATCCAAATGTATATCGAGGGAATGCGTTTCCTAAGATAAAGCGGTCTTTTGAATCAATAACTCCATCGTTATTTCTATCAACAAATTTCACATCACCAGGTTGCACTTTACCTCCAACAGGAATAGCAGAAGCTTCGACCTCCTCATAGCTCTGGAAATATCCGTCAGTCTTATAACCATAATAAGAGTTCAAAGGTACACCTTCACGAATGATACGTTCCAGTTCATTAACCTTTGTAATTTGCTCATGACCAGGGAATTTTAAAACCTTATTATAAGAGTCACTCAAGTTAAGGCTAAAGCCGTGCTGAACCTGACCTGTACGTACATTGTAGTTAATACCTATTTCCCATCCTTGATTTTGCATTTCACCGATATTATCCATTGGCATATCTGTTCCAAAAACAGTAGGAACTATAGGCTTCATCAAAATATCAGTTGTACGTTTGTAAAAATAATCAAATGTAAGATTCAATTGATTATTGAAAAAAGAAGCATCTACACCTATATTAAATGTTTTTGTTTTTTCCCAAGTCAAATCATTCAATCCTAAAGCAAAGCCAGTTCCTGAAACAACCGAATTACCATAAGCATAATTATTATCATATACTGTATAAGTTGTAAAACGGTCGTAAGTACCGATAGCTTGACTTCCCAGTATACCAAATGAAGTACGTAACTTCAAATCGCCTACCTTCTCTTTATAGAAACTCATAAAGTTTTCTTCTGATAAACGCCATCCCAAAGATACTGAAGGGAAGAATCCCCATCTGTAATCTTTATGGAATTTCGAAGATCCATCATAACGGAAACTGAACTCTCCATAGTACTTATCAGCATAAGAATATCCGACACGACCCAACAAGGAAGTAAGACTAGTACGATTAGTATCGTCTACAGAAGTCTTTCCTGTTATATTACCAGCTTCTCCCGTAGTAGTATCTGTACCGATTCCTAAATCTGGATCAACATATTTCTTTTCAATTTCATTGGCAGTATAGGTATACGATTCATTTGTAACACCAAACAGTCCATTTACAGTATGTTTACCAAAAGTTTTATTGTAGTTCAATAAAAGCTGAGTATTTATCAGATACGCATCACTATTCCAGTTACTGGTTTTATTATTCGCTAAATTAACAGGTCTTGGAGTAGTAGCGTCTTCACTTGCATAATATTCTACAGCATTATTTCTGGTAAAACGAGTATCATTGATTACATCTGCTCCCAAAACTCCTTTTAAAGAAAGCCCATCAATAATCTTCATCTCAGCAGAAACATTCGCATTTAAGTAATTATTACGATATTTATTGAATCCGCCTGCTTCCAACGCTCCTAAAGGGTTAAACTCAGATAAAATATCATTCAATAAATAGCGTCCGTCTGCCGATTTCATTTTATAATAATAGTAAGTCGGAACACGTTCTGCATCAATTTCCAGACTACTACCAGTAGTACTAATACTATTATTACGCGTATATGCCAGAATTGCATTCAATTTGAAACGACCAACCTCTGTATTTATATTTGTACGGAAGTTATAACGTTCCACTCCGAAATTCTTGTTACCTACATAATTACTTTCCTGATCAAAATATCCCATAGAAACCATATAGGTCGTATTAGCAGATCCTCCTGAAACACTCAGATTATAATTCTGCTGTAAAGCTGTACGCATAATCTGATCGTAGAACCAACTTTCTTCACTCTGATGTGCAGCTAAATCACGAATCTGCTCTGGAGTAAATTTCGGATCATTTCCAACATTTGTATTAGCCAAGTTTGTTAAGGTTGCATTCTGATACCCAGCTACCGGAGAGAATAAAATATCAGGATTTTGCCAACCCACAGAACCATTTAAACGTACTGTTGGTTTTTCATTCTTTTTACCAGATTTAGTAGTTACCACGATTACACCATTTGCCGAACGTGATCCGTAAATAGCGGCTGTACCAGCATCCTTCAATACAGATATATTCTCAATATCATTCGGGTTCAACTTATTGAAACTTCCTCCATCAGACACAATTCCATCAATTACAATCAACGGACTATTATCATTCAGCGTACTGATACCTCGAATATTAAAGTTAGTTTTATTATCGTTAGGGTTATAGCTTGTCTGTTGGACAATTACTCCCGGTGCTGCACCCTGTAAGGCTTGTGTAACATTAGCTACAGGACGCTTAGTGATTGCTTCAGATTTTACCTGACTGACAGAACCTACTGCACTTTTACGCGTAGTAGTACCATATCCTACAACGATAACTTCTTCCAGTTGTTCCGTATCTTCCTGCAATGTAATCATCAGATCAGACTTATTTCCGACCTTCACTTCTGTTGTCTTATATCCGATATAAGAAAAAGACAACACATTTCCCTTTTCACACTGAAGGGTGAAGTTACCATCTATATCGGTAACAGTTCCCTGTCCCGACCTACCTTTCACTGAAATGCTGACTCCTATCAACGGCTCTCCATTTACATCCTTTACATTTCCCCGGATTGTCATCACAGCTTGCGATACTTCCTGACCGCCTACAGTTGCATAAAGAGTAGCAACAGGTGAGGTTAATGTAATGGCCGCCAGAGCAGCTAACATTTTTAAATTAGTATTCATTTTTATTGATTTAAAGTTATACATCTTCTATATAAAGCTTCGAAAAATAAGATAGAATACAAATTATCATCTTATTACTTTATTCCATTCAGCAGTTCCAGTTTGCCATCTGCAATCAATTTCAGTATCAGCTCACCAAATAATGTATTCTGCCATGCGAACCAAGGACGAGTAAACTTCTCTGCATTATCCTTATGGAAAGATTCATGCATAAAACCAGTTCCCGCATCCGTAGTCATCAGCATTTTTATACAAGACTGAATTTCTTTATCATCCTGACTGGTAAAAGCTTTCATCATAATACTCATAGGCCATACCATATCATAACCAATATGAGGTCCACCTATTCCTTCGCCTACTTTTCCTTTAAAGAAATAAGGATTATCTTCACTCCAGACAAAACGACGTGTATTCTGATAAATAGGGTCGTTTACATCAACATCTCCCAAATAAGGCATTGCCAGCAAACTAGGAACATTTGCATCATCCATTAACAGATAATTTCCAAATCCATCTACTTCATAAGCGTAGATCTTACCATATTTAGGATGGTTGTAAATCGCATACTTCCGTAAAGCTTTCTCAACTTCATCAGCCAAATCAGTACACTGCTTAGCTAATTCTGGTTTTTTATTAACCTGCTTTAAAATTTCTGCCGCTTTTCTCAAAGAAGTAACAGCAAAGAAATTAGAAGGAATCAGAAACTGGAAAGTAGAAGCATCATCAGAAGGGCGGAAAGAAGAAGCTATCAAACCTACAGGCTTCACCGGATTTCCCCATCCCTCATTCGTCATCGTATCCAAAGCACGTTCTGTTTTTCTTTGGAAAGAATATGAGCCACGTCCGTCTTTACGTTGCTGATCCTTAAAAGTAGTCAATATATTCTGAATAGCTTCAAGCCATAAATCTCCAAAGACAGATGCATCACCTGTAATTTTCCAATAATGATAAGCCAAACGTAAAGGATAACACAAAGAATCAATCTCCCACTTACGCTCATGAAGTTCTGGTTTCATATCTGTTTTATCACTCATCCATTCTCCACCAACCGGACCATCATTAAACCCATTTGCATAAGGATCAATATTGATACATTTCCACTGACGAAGAATCACTCCTCTAAGCATTTTTTTCAAAGCCGGATCTTCATTAGCCAGATCTACATATGGCCATACTTGTGCGCCAGAATCACGTAACCACATGGCATGAATATCACCCGTATACACAAATGTATCATCATCCCCATCCTGAGTACGATAATGCACGGTAGTATCAAGGGTATTCGGGAAACAATTTTCGAACATCCATCTTAAATAAGGATTAGTCAATAGCTTCTTTACCTCTTGTATCTTAGCCTCAACAGCTTTCGAATGAAATAAACGTTTTGAAACTTCCGGACGTTGTGACACATAATCTTGTGTACTCTCACGAACTGCAACAGGAAATGGTTCTACTAACGAAGAAGCATAACCGTTTTCTGACATAAAGCTGGCTCCAATAAGTGTACACAACAATACACTTTTTAAACTAACTGAGTTTTTCATAACTATTATATTTTACTTTATTTTTGATAATCTTGCATACATTTCTATCATCGCAGCTTGAGTAAGTAACCACTTCGTATCTTTACTTTCACTTCTTTTCTCTACAAAGCAATCATCGTCAAACAGCATATTCTGATTGGGGTTATGTTCCCACATATATTGCAATGTTTTCTTAAAACTATTCAAATAAACAGGATTACGATCTACTTTATACAACTCCTCAAATCCCCTCAGCATAATGGCAACAAACCAAACATTTCCATTTTTTATTGCCTTAAATGATTCGCCATCTTCAGCTACAAAGTCTTCAAAAAAATATTGACCACATGCCGATGCCAAACGTTGCGCTTCTTCTAAATATAAATTCTCTTTTGTCAGATTATACAATAGCACTGAAGCTTGCAACATCTGTCCTGCATTATATTGAAACTTGGTTCTATTTACGCTACCATCCAAAGTAATATTATCAAAATAAAGAAAATCAGCAGGGTCTTGTAAATTCTTCTTCGTCCAATAATATAGATCCTGCCCCATTCTAAAAAAGTGTTTCTCTTTAGTCAATGAATACAACCGTAAAGCCAGCACTGCTGCCGGAGCATTCGAACATGTATTCTTAGATTCTTTTTTTTGCTCACACCAGTAAACTCCACCTCCTAGAATTGAATCGCAACCACTTTCTATAAAATTCCAAATATTGCGTGCTGAAGCTAAATAAGCATCATTTCCTGTTTGTTCATACAGATCCAAGAAGTCTAATCCTAACCAAAGATTATCATCATAAAAACGATCCGACTTTCCACCTTCTGTAAGATAAGATTGATAACAACCCGGTACACGCAATGAATCAAAGTAACATTCCAGGCCCGGTAAGATTACAGATTCAATCATGTTCTCATATTTCTTATCGCCTGTAGTTTTCTGCAAAGCATTCAAAGCTGAAAACATACCTGAAGTCGGCCATAAATAAGCAACTCTATTCTTACGTATGGTGTCAGCTCCTGCTAAATAGGTAACCAGATCCGCATCACGTTTAGGATATGTTTCATAAAACAGGACCTGACCAGGTACTTTATAATACATCAAAGTACTATCCATTAACGTCATGGCATAGCTTGCAAAATCAGATTCATGTTTTACTTTGTGACACCCACTAAATATGAATAAACACCCTATAAACAGGATTAAGATTTGGTTTTTCATATCTTTAATAATCTAATTAAACGCCTTTCACTCATTTAAGTTGCAGCAAAGATAATTTAACAATACGTTTTTTTTATATCCAAAACTGACAATCATGTAACGCACAAGAAATATGTAAATTGCTAAAGGCCTCCCTATTGTATACATCCATGACATAAATGTATTTATATATGTCAATCATGTTATTCAGCATCTCATACGGCATAGCATAATACTTTTCAGAATAGGGAGAGGATAAAAAAAGAAAAAGCCATAGCATGATCTCAGAAATAAATCTTGCTATGACTTTTTATATAATTTATAATCTGTTCTTTTAGAGATTTTTTATTTCTCTTTATTCTGTAACAGTAAATTTCAAGACAAACACATCCTGACTATTTGAGCCTATCATTACATTAAAATCTCCCGGCTCACAGACATAATTCAGGTCGTAATCATAAAATTTAAGAAGTTCAGGAGTAATCTTAAAGGAAACTTTCTTACTCTCTCCTTTCTTCAAGTGTATACGCTGGAAACCTTTCAACTCTTTTACAGGACGGGTAATGCTGCCAACAATATCACGGATATACAACTGAACAATTTCGTCTGCATCGTAATTTCCTGTATTCGTAACTGTAATAGAAGCTGTCAGCTCACCATTTTGTTTATTCATAGAATCCGCACTCAACTGCATATCTGAATAAGCAAATGTTGTATAGCTCAATCCATATCCAAAAGGATATAAAGGATCATTCGAGACATCAATATAATTGCTACGGAACTTCTCAAACCATCTTCCTTCTGCAAGAGGTCGACCCGTATTTTTATGATTGTAGTTCATTGGCAATTGTCCGACATTCTGTGGGAAGGTTGCTGTAAGCTTTCCACTTGGACAAACGTCTCCAAACAAGACATCACATATAGCATCAGCCGATTCACTTCCTCCAAACCAGACATTCAAGATTGACGGAACATGTTGTTGTTCCCATGTCATTACTGTAGGACGTCCTGAAAAATGAACTAACACAACAGGCTTACCTGTTTTCAACAAAGCATCCAATAAATCTCTCTGCGCATCAGGCATTTCCAACTCTGTACGACTACTACATTCACCACTCATTTCAGAAGATTCTCCTAATGCAGCAACGATGACATCAGCTTGTGCTGCAACATTCAAGGCTTCTTCTAATAGCTTCTTATCATCTCCACGAGGTATTTCACGACCAAACATCGTAGCACGAGTCTGATAGTCGGCATCGTACATCAAATTACTTCCTTGTGCATAAAGAACATTAGCCTGATTACCAACAGCTCTTTGAAGTCCTTCCAGAAGTGTGCTATAGCGCTGAGGAGTAGCAGCTACACTCCATGTACCAGGCATATTGGTACGAGTGTTAGCCAAAGGACCAATCAATGCAATATTTCCTTTTTTCTGTAAAGGCAAGAGATTGTTCTGGTTCTTCAATAAAACAAATGATTCTGCGGCTATTCTACGAGCTTCAGCACGGTGTTCTGCATTGTATAAGTCTTTAGCCGGACGTTTTAAATCACAATATTTATACGGATCTTTAAACAGACCTAACTTATATTTAGCTTCCAGCATACGACGACAAGCTGTATCGATATCCTGCATGCTGACTTTTCCTTCCTTCAGCGACTTTTCGAGTGTTCCGATGAAACCATCAGCTACCATATCCATATCCGTACCAGCCTTTAGTGCACGTGCAGATACTTCTTGCAAATCACCGATACCGTGATCAACCATCTCAGCAATTGCCGTATAGTCAGTAACTACAAAACCGTCAAATCCCCACTGATTACGCAGAACATCCGTCATCAACCAGCGATTAGCGGTTGCAGGTATTCCGTCAACCTCATTAAATGAGCTCATAAAGCTACCAGCACCAGCTTCTGCTGCTGCTTTATAAGGAGGAAAATATTCATTAAACATTCTGTTACGGCTCATGTCTACAGTATTGTAATCACGACCAGCTTCGATAGCACCATATAAAGCAAAATGCTTTACACAAGCCATAACTTCGTCATTTCTCTCCATCTTCTCTCCCTGATAGCCTCTGACCATAGCTTTTGCAATCTCAGAGCCCAGATAGGGATCTTCTCCATTACCTTCTGAAACACGACCCCAACGTGCATCGCGACAGATATCTACCATCGGGCTAAAAGTCCAGCAAATACCATCGGCACTCGCCTCAACAGCGGCAATACGAGCAGATTTTTCTATTGCTTCCATATCCCAGGTACAAGAAAGTCCCAAAGGAATAGGGAAAACTGTTTCATATCCATGAATTACATCCATACCAAAGAGCAAGGGAATGCCCAGACGGCTTTTCTCAACAGCCAGTTCCTGCATTTCACGGATTGCCTTTACTCCTTTCAGATTAAATAAGCCTCCTACTTCTCCACGGCTGATTTTTCCGGCTACATCACTACTTTTAGCCTGTCCCGTTGTTATATTACCTGTTACAGGCAAGTTCAACTGACCTAATTTTTCCTGAAGAGTCATCTTGCTCATCAGTTCGGTCACGAACTTATCCATATTACCCTCATCTTTAGGCAACAGTGATTTCTTGTTCCCGGCAAACATAGCAGCCGACATACACAAAGAAGTCACTAAAAAGAATGTTGTCTTTTTCATTATTTCTTTCTAATAAAAATAAATCACTTCTTAACTTCAAAACCCAAATTCTTCAGTCCTGCCTGAATTTCAGGACAACTCATAAACAAGTTCCACAATAATCCGCTACGATAGTTTTCTATCATTGGCGCAATTGTACACTGATCAATGGCCAGATAATGCGGTACAGTCCAGTTATCCGTTTCTGAAAATGCATCATAAAAGCCATAAGTTCCCCATATGCTGTCACCTTTTGAATAGAAATATTTCAAGGCACGCATTGATTCTTCAGGAGTATAAGGGAAACTAGATAAAGCTGCAGTAGGAGTAATTACTCCCAAATCATTTTCACCCGGACAATGTGCAGCATATCCTTTCACAGAATAACTGGCTGTAAGTCCCCAGCAGTTTTCACCATAACCTTTATATTTCTTAGGATTCTCTACACAATATCTATAGTCGGATAAAGCATGATTCCGTACTACATTCCAGTAATCAGCATATCTATCTTTAATCTTACGAGGATCAAGTCCTATATACGAATAGTGAGCCCAGAATAACGGTCCTCCCAATTCTTCCGCACCATTATGCTTCAATTCCAGAGGCAGTCCATATGGTGCAGCTGAAGTTTTGATATCTCCTCCTCGCGCCCATCCATTATGATATGCAGAAGCAGGAACAGGATGAGTAGGTGAAGATGCAGCTAATACATAGACAATCAAAGCTTCATTATAGCCTTCGAGAGGAAAGTTCATTTCCCAGCCATAATTGGGCGACCAATGCCAATAGATGACATCCTTGCCATTCTGATACCAGTCGAACTCCATTTCATGCCACAATTTATTAATCTTTGTACACAACAGCTGCTCTTCCTGATTACCATTTTCGAAATACTGGCGGACACAAAGTAAGCTTTGCATAACAAAACAGCTTTCCACCAGATCGCCTCCATCATCTTTCGTTCCAAAAGGTTTAACTTTCCCTGTCGGTCCATCAAGCCAGTGAGGCCATACTCCATGAAAACGATCGGCACGTGTAAGATAGTCGACAATTTTATGTAAACGTGCTACTCCTTCTTCCCGAGAAATAAATTTTCTATCAATAGCAACCAGAATACCTGCGATACCAAATCCACTTCCTCCCGTAGTAACTACTGAAGAATCATTCTGAGGATAGTTCCCATCCAGATGAATACGTTCAGGAGCCAGACCGGATGTCTGTTCTGCTCCATCCCACATATAGTTAAAATGCACCTTTTGTATATAATCTAACATCACGCTGTCCGAAGCAAAAGAATCCGGACGAGATGCTGTCTGTTCGGTTATACTTAAAGTTTTTTCTTTGGACGTAGATGTGCATGAAAGCAAAAACAATGCACACAGACCACAAAAATATTTCCACATAAGAATTTACAGATTATCGGTTTATAATACTTTCAGGAGCATCACCTGCACATACGTGATAAGCTCCTGAAAGCTACCTTCAAAAAAACTATCTACCTTTATTCATCCTTTGGCTCATTTTCCAAAGTAGAAGAGATGTCTATCTGAGCTGTAGGAACCGGATAATATTCCTTTCCAGAAGTCCATCCCAACGGACCTAATACCTCACTCAGTCTTCCGGTACGACGCAAATCGTTATATCGTTCACCCCATTCTAAAGCAAGTTCCATACGACGTTCGTCCATAATCTGGTCAAGTGTCACATCTTCCAGCTCCGGCATTCCTGCACGCTTACGAACCAAATTGAATGAATCATCACCATCTTTATTCTGACGAACTTTAGCTTCCGCATTCATCAAAAGGACTTCTGCATAGCGGAATACACGAATATTATTATTTGTTCCATACTCTGTGCGACCTTCAGTCATCTGGTTAGACGGAGTATATGCCTTGCCATTGAAGCAATCTGGAGCAACATCACTAGCTGGTGCTTTAATGAAATCACCTTCCTGAGTAGTTTCACCTGCCATTAAGAAAGTAGTAGTAGCACGGATAGTCTCACCACGTTCTGCAGCCCACTGACGGAAAGCTTTGGTCGGACTGATAAAGCCCCATCCAGATATATTACCATCATTCAAAGGCCCCTGGAATGTGAACCAGCTATCCGAAACAACAACTTCTCCCGAACCATTTCCAAAATCAGTAAACTGCATTTCGAACAAAGATTCATCGCAAAGCTTACCTGGAATCTTGAACAGATTGTTGAAATCACTGTACAAAGAGAATTTCTTACTACCAATAATATCATCTGTCAGTCTTTCAACTTCCGACCAGTTTCCCTGCTCCATATAAACTTTAGCAGCCAGCATTTCAGCTGTAAAAGCAGAAACAGCTCCGATACGGTCTGTGTATTCATTAGGACGGATACGTGGCAAATATGTCATAGAGTATTCCAGATCACTCAGCATATAACGATAAACAGCATTGACTGTAGAGCGAGTCATATCTGTCTGCTTATTGTCACGCAAGATAGTAACCGGACCAAATAACTCTGTCAGACGATAATAGCAGTATGCACGAATAAATTTTACTTCACCTGTATATTCTTCATAACGTTTTCCATCTGCCTCCGAAACAATATTTACGGCATAATTATCAAGGGCTTCCAATGCTGCATTTGCAACTTTGATGATATCATAGTAAACCATCCATGCTTCATTGGTTCCCCAAAAACCTGCATTATAATTATAACTCTGATCAATAGCCACCAAATCAGCCTGATCATCAATTCGTCCGGTAGAAACATCATCATCACGCACTACTGTAGCTCCCCATACAATCCAGTGAGAACCTCTCTGACGCAATTTGGCATAAACACCAGACACCGGCTGGTACATATTATTCAGGTTCGTATAGTCAACTTTCTCTTCGTCTACCTTATTTTCCGGCAATTTATCCAAAAAATCGGAGCAGGAAGACAATAATGTTGTGGCAGCAAATGCACACAATAATATATTTTTTATCTTAAGACTTTTCATAACTTAACGTGTTTAGCAATTTATTAGAAATCAATAGTCAAGCCAAAAGTATAAGTGGCTGCCAAAGGATAAACTCCCTCATCCCAACCAAAGTTTTGACTAATTTCCGGAGTAAATCCGTTAGATGTAAAGTAAGTAAACGGACGATCAGCAGTCAAGCTAAGTTTAACTCCTGGCAATGTATAGCCTCCCATACGGATATTACGGAAATTATATGCCAACATAATATTCTGTATGCGGAAGAAGTTTCCTTTTTCAACAAAGAAAGAATTTGTATGGCTATTGTTCCATGCTTTCAGCATACCTTTTGCTGACGGATAAGTATTGGTAGAACCTTCACCTGTCCAACGGTTATCATAAAAGTCTTTATCGAAGTTGAAGTTTGCCTGAGTGTAACGTACAGCACGTTTACGGTTATAAATTTCATTTCCAGCCTGTCCGAATGTTGACAGAGAGAATTCCAGATTCTTATATTGGAAACCTAAATTGAAACTATAAGTCAATCTCGGAATATTCGATCCTAAAATCTGACGGTCCTTATCATCTATAACCTGGTCATTATTTATGTCTTCGTAAATAAAGTCACCTGGTTCCAGTCCATTCGCCTTAGCTATCGGGTCTGCATCAATCTGAGCTTGATTCTGATATACACCCAATACCTTATATCCATAATACGACTGCATTTCTTCTCCTACCAGATTTATGGTACGGCTCTCAGCGCTACCGCCATAAATATAAGGAGCACCATTCAAACTCTTTACACGGTTACGGAGAGTAGACAAGTTTACTCCAGCATAATAGCTGAAATCTTTGCCAATTTTATCACTCCAGTTTAATTGAATATCAACACCACTGTTTTCAATTTCACCATTGTTTCCAGCTAAAGTTTGAGTACTGAAAGGCAAGGTTGTACTGATAACAGCATTCTTTGTCATACGATTATAATAATCTACATCAACATTCAGGCGGCTATCAAGTACAGCGAAGTTTACACCAACATTGAATTCTTCTACTTTTTCCCAACCTAACCAGCTAAAGTAGCTTGTATTCTGGAAACCAGGCAATGTAGTATTTCCAAATACACCTGAAGCAGATGTACCAGTTACAATTGAAGCAAATCCATCACTGGCAGAAACATGGTCATTACCGAGCTGTCCCCAGCTGGCACGTACTTTCATGTAGTCAATTACTTCTTGCTTCTTAAAGAAATCTTCATCACTCATTACCCATGCAGCACCCACAGAAGGGAAATATCCCCATTTGTTCTGATACTTGGAACTACCATCTGCACGCATTGTCAAAGACAATAAATATTTTCCTGCATAATCATAACTAGCACGAGCAAAATAAGACAATCCACGATAGCAAGAACCGTCATCACTTACCTCACGTCCTGTTGCATTACCTTGAGTAAGATATAAATATTCATCATAGTCACCGGGAACATTGGTTGCTTTTCCTTCCAGCTTGCGCATCTGTTCCTGACGAGCAGACTGTCCTAACAAGACATTCAGATTATGACTACCCCAAGAATCTGTATAAGTCAATGTATTATCCCATATATAATTATAATAATTTGTGTCTGTCTTGGTCAATCTTGATTCTGAATTCTGTTGCAACGAACTTACCAGATAAGGCTGAACATATACACGTCCTCTTATCAATGAGAAGTCCTGGCTGTAACTTGTCTTGAATTTCAGTTTATTAGGAATTAAATTCAATTCTGCAAAGAAATTTGCCATAACCTGGAAGTTCTCATTCAGACTATTGTTATTGTATTTTGCAATAGCTACCGGATTCGAGAAGTTATTAGTAAGACCAATCTGCTGAGGAGAAGCAAATTTTTCAGGGAAAGCCTCATCATCCGAACGGCTATAATCGTATACCGGAATTAAAGAAGGCATATTGTATGCAGCCAGCCAAGCTGAATTTTCTGCATTGTACTGTTCTGAATTACTGATAACAATGTTGCTTCCTACTTTCAACCAGTCTGTTGCTTCAAAATCAAAATTTGCACGGAAATTCAGACGGTTATAACTGTTTCGGGTATCCATGATACCATTCTGATACAGATAATTTACACCCACTGCATATGTTGCCTTCTCACTACCTCCGGCAATATCTACTCCATGATTAGTCATCAATGCAGGACGCAGCAACTCATCATACCAGTCAGTATCAGCTCCAAAAGTCAACGAATCATAATTACCGCCGAATTTTTCGATAGAAGCTTTAACCAGCGGTTCATATGCCTGACGGTTAGCTTCAAGCACTAACGTAGCATATTCATGCGAATTAGCCATATCAAGCACATTGGTAGCAGTCTGTACACCTACATAACCGTTATACGTAATCCGCGCTTTTGTATTACGCTTACCTTTCTTTGTTGTAATAATCACAACTCCATTGGCAGCACGTACACCATAGATAGCTGCAGCCGAAGCATCTTTCAATACAGAAATTTCCTGAATATCAGAATTGTTCAAGAAGTTAATGTTATCGTAGAACATACCGTCTACAACATAAAGAGGAGAAGTGTCACCAAATGACCCCAAACCACGGATAGTTACTTTCGGACCACTACCTGGAGCACCCGATGAAACGACATTCATGCCAGGAACTTTACCTTGCAAAGCCGACATCGGTGAAGTTGTAGCCTGAGAAGCAATCTGATCACTTTTTACAACCGAAATAGGAGCAGTCAAATCTTTAGCTTTACTGGTTCCATAACCAATAACGACTACATCTTCCAACTTTTGAACATCATCAGAAAGCTCAACATTAACTGTAGTCTTACCATCGACTTTTACTTCGACGGTTTTCATACCAATAAAACTGAAAACCAACGTTCCGTCTGCTGGAACGTTTTCAAGAACATACTTACCATCTACATCACAGATGGTTCCGAGCGTTGTGCCTTTCACTACAATATTAGCACCAATTACAGGTTCCTTGAATGTTGCATCTGTAACAACACCTTGAACCGTTACCATTCGCTGTGCATAAGCGCCAACAACGAACAATAATGACATCAGAATGAATACTAATTTTTTTTTCATGAATTGATTAAAGTTATGATTCAAAACGATGGCAAAGGTGAACATAAACTTAACGATTCACAAAAAAAGTAATACGACGTTACTACTTCGAGGCCTTTTTACACTACTTTTTTACTACTTTTTTCAGCTAATCAACATTAATAATCAGGTAATTAAAGTATCACTTCAGTTCTATCAAAAAGTCAACCAAACTCATGCCATCGGGTACTTCCATACGCTTTCTGATACGATAACGAGCTGCCTCTACACCTCGTATTGTCAGATTTGTCATTTGAGCAATATCTTTAGTGGAAAGGTTCAGGCGCAAAAAGGCACAGAACCGTAAATCGGTTGCCGTCAAGCTCGGATAGCGTTCACGCAACGTACGGAAAAAGCGCTGATGAATCAAGTCAAAATTCTGTTGGAAAACTTCCCACGAATCCTCTTCTACTATATTTTCATTAATTTGCTTCAGTACCAGTTCCATGTTTTTACGCCCGCACTGCGATTTCGTCAACTGCTCCTGCACAACCAGACGAAGTTTCTCCAGCATTTCCTGCTTGGCAAATGTTCCTAATGCCATACTGGCAAGCTCTTTTCCCTTGAGCGACAATTCTGCCTCCAGCAATTTTTTCTGCTGTTCAGCTATCAGTCTTTGCTGCTCACTCAATTTAATATTCTGCTCTATTTTATGTGCTTCATATTCCTTTCTCTTCTTTTCAGCAACAACCTTTCCCCGCCATCGGGCCACACCGTAAACCAATCCTCCCAACAGCAAAAGATATAAAAACAACATCGGATAAGACATCCACAGAGGTTTATTGATAACAAAAACATACTCCGTTTCATCCAATAAACGGCCATCATCACTATATACCCCAGCCCACAAAGTGTATGTATCAAACTCCAGACTACCAAAGTGAACGGACGGGAAGGAAGAATCTTCTACCAAAAGCTGATTATTGGCATACAGCTTAAATTTAAAACGAATAGCCGGCTGATCATAACACGGATAAGATAAAAGAACAGATATGTCACGATAATCACTGGAAATTGTCGTTTTCTGCGATAAATCCAATGCCAGTTCTTTACCGGATGAAGAAGAAGCCAATATTTGCCGGATTTTTAAACCAGACAAGGCCTTCTGACCTATATATTGCTCGTTGAAATGCAAACAAGCTATACTATTATTCAGATTCAAATAACAATCGTTTCCATCTACATATATTTTATTATTCCCTTCAATACAAGGAGAATTGAACATTTCTACCGGAATACGACGCTTAATTACAAATTTTCCTTCCTGATAAGCCAGAAGAACATATTCATGTGAATTTATCAGCCACAGCATTTCATTATTATGCACATCTACGGCTGTATGGGCATCTGTCAAAAACGGAACAGAAGTATTCAACAAATCATAAGGCTTGATTTTCCGTTCGATATCATCGTACATGAAATATCCTTCTGTATTGGAAAAGACGATACGCCCTCTAATCTTCATTACATGAATTTTGCCGGACTTCTGCTTGCCTCCCAACGTATGAATATGCTCCAAATCTTTTATGCGATGCAAATCATCATCCAGTTTGATACGATAAAGTCCATTGTACATGTGTGAAGCCCAGATTGTTCCAGTACCATCAACTTCCAGCGACTTAATCGGCGCATAAAAATCCTGTACATTATGCGATAGTTTCCATATCCCCGCTTGTTTCTTCCAGATACGCAACTCCGCATAAGAGGCCTCTACCAGCACTTCTTGTCCGTTAATAGACGCTTCAACAATACATGTACTATTTAACGCTCCGGGAACAGACTGAATACTTCCATTCTGTTCCACAAGCATCGTAGACATATCATTTCCAATAAATATCTGAGAGTCAATTTGTTTTACATACCAATTCTGACCAGACGTATGCGGAAGAAGATGAATTTCACTTGTACGCCTGTTATATTCATAAGCTCCCTGATTGGTAGCCAAATAAATTTTTTCTCCTACCCTTTCCACTCCATAAACCATACCGATACTCAAATCTCTGACAGAAGGAGTGAGCAGTGTTATAGAAGTATTGGTATGAACAAAAGAAATACCATCATCCAGTGCTGCCCAAAGATTATTTTCCCTATCTCCGAACAGTCCCATTACAGAATTATTGTTCAATTGATTATCCCTGTTAAGATGCCAAAGCAGATGTCCTTTCTTATCTACTCCATAAATACCATCCAGAATCGTACCAATAGCCAATATAGAATCTCCAACCATTACAGCCCGGTTGCCTTTTGCCCATCTCAACTGAGCGTCTATATCCGTACGAAGTGCAGAAACAGTTCCATGCTCATACACAAACAATCCACTGTCGACAGTAAGCAAAACCATTCCGCTATTTCCATAAGGCAATATTGCTACTACATTGTCATTACCTACAGCTGTGCGCTCCAAAAGAAGATGAAAACGTTGCCCGTCAAACTCATAGAAACCTCCATTAATCATCTGAGCATAAACTTTTTCATGACAAGTATAAAAATACAAAGGGCGGAATCCACTTTTTCTGTCCATGTAGCTGACAGCTTTTCCGTCGTACGAATACCAGCCGGTAAACGACTGGAAATAGATTTTTTCTTCCAAACGTACGATGTGCCAGATTTCATCGTTAGAACTTATTTTATCTTTAATCCCAGCACTCAAAGAATGATATTGCATTTGTCCATCCGTCTTCCGAATAAAGTAACCGAACTCTTCGAAAGAACCAATATATACTCTATCGCCATCAACAAAAACAGAACGGACAATATATCCACCGGGAACCCGGTGAAGTTCCCAGGAAAAACCATCGTAGACCAGCAAGCCATTATTATTACCAAAATACATTACTCCATCGTCACCTTGCGCACACGCCCAGTTCTGATGACCTCCCTCATAATCTTTTACCGTATAGTTTGTAATGGCAGGAATAAAATCAGCTCCCCAGACCTGAGAAAAGGGAAGAAACGAAAGTATTAGAAGTATCTTCAATAGTACTGACTTCATAGGAATTTTTTATAACATTTAAGTACAAAGATACACGATTTATTAAAATTCAATCATATCCATATACAGATTTTGCAGATAAAACAAAAGTCATTCATAGCTTACTGTGCCACGAATGACTTTTACAAATTCCCGTTCTATATTCTCTTTCTCTTATTTACAATGTAATATTTCAGAACGTTCGGCTACTCCATTCTCATTGAATGCCTCCACGCAGAAATAATAATCCTGTGTTGTTGTAAGCGAACGCATAAATAATTCATTTTCATCGTATACCATCCACGAGCTATACAACTTATCTGGAGCAATTCCCCATAATACATTATATCCTTGTGCACCTGGAACAGGTTTCCAACTGATAGCTACATCTCTGCGGTCCGCCTGACGAACCAGTTTTAATCCGTCAACTTTTTTAGGAGCCTTTCCTGTTCCTTTACCAAAAATACGCAATTCTGATATGGCCAGATGAGGGGTAGGTACATGAAGATTACGGTAACGTACATATCTGACTTTTGCAGGATGTGCCAGTTCGACATAGTCATTCGGAGTATCTTTGTAGCTTCTACGACGATCTACCAGAATCTTCCAATTTTTACCGTCGGATGAGCCTTCTACATAATAACGATGATATAATCCTTCATAACGTCCATACATATTGCTCTGATAATCATGATAATTAATCTGTACAGCACATACTTCAGCTTCTTTCTGCAAATCAATCACCACCCACTGATTATCATTATTAGCTTCAGCAAGCCAAAAAGATTTTGTCTTTTCATCGGTCAAGGCAGCAGGAGTGTATTCTTTTACATAAGAAGAAGCTGTGATAGGCTTCTTGTATGAAAGCAACATCCAACCGCGGAACTCTCCTTTTTTCCCTGGTACGGCTGGAGCATAATGAGGATAATCTCCAAAACGAGTATCACAGAACATAATACCGTCATTATCAAAACCCATAGGGAACATACAAAGACGACGCTCCCAATTTACATTGATAGACAAAGACATAGATGCAAAATGCCAGTATGTACTGTCAGGACCAAGTACACTGCTTCCATGACCTGCTCCATTCATAAAGCCACCAGGTTTATACGATACCGGATTATGTTTCTGATACGTATAAGGACCCATTGGATGATCGGCTACATAAACTCCGTCACCGTATACATTAAATTCGGTTCCGGGAGAACCATATTGCAAATAATACTTTCCATTGTGTTTAGTCATCCAGGGGCCTTCTATAAAACCTCCCAGATCAGAGTCGCTTACATGATTTTCTCCAAATCGTTCCCAACCGTGATTTGCCAAATCAAGTCCAAAAAGCTCTTTCTTTTCTCCTTTTGGCAAGAAACGATGGTTACGATCCAATTCTATTCCTCGAATAGGGAAAACATTCGATGATCCCCAGAACATATAAGCCTTACCATCATCATCTATAAATAAATCCGGATCCTGCAAATCGTGCAAAATAGCAGGAACTCCTTTCCAGTTACCTTTCTTTGGATCATCTGTATAAAGCACACTCATTGACCCAGAGGGATCGCCGCATACATATAGCAATGAATCTTTATAATTATGTGCAGCAGGAGCGTTACATCCCTGCGGATACCAGTTGGCAGGAGCCGGAATAAAACTCCAGTTTTGCAAATCTGTAGAATGCCAGTAGCCATGTGAACGAGTGACAAACATATAATACTCACCACAAAATTCCACAACGGCAGGATCGGCTCCCGAACGATATGAAATATCCTTATCCGAATTGTAAATCATATACGTATAATCTACATTCAGCGGATTACAAAAAGTTTCCATACGGGTATTCTGAGCAAAAAGCGGCAAAGTCAAAGCCGCACAAGACATGGATAACAAAAGTGTATTCAGTTTCATAGCTATATAAATTTCGTTTCGCCAAAAGTAGATACATTTTTACGACTACCACTCATCGGCAACTACTACAAGAATACGTTT
>Reeses_p2__coassemble_1217_pt1 | contig 26521 bp, 18 predicted proteins | sample Reeses_p2__metabat2_high_PE_020 | metagenome-assembled genome bin Reeses_p2 | reverse complement strand
GTTTTATTGTTTAACTTTTAATTTTTCGGTAAAAATTTACCGAAGTATTGATAAAATAGACATAAAGATATGAAGATGTTTAAATATATCATAGGTTCTGGAGCTTTTATGCTCCTGGCCTCTATCATCGGAACTGCATGTACTGATGGTAACGATTGGGATGTAGACAGCGCTCATGATCGTTTGTTCAGTGTTCTTGAAGATAAAATTTCTGTATCAGAAGATGCTACTACTGCTGAAGTTTCTTGGAATACAGTAAAAGGAGCAGAATATTATGTTATTGAAATTAGTAAAGATAGTCTTTATAATGATATAGAGATGGGAGGTGCTAATGCTATTATTTATGGTGAGGATAAGACTATTATTAAAAGTCCATATATCATTTCTGGACTGACTGCCGATACTAAATATTTTTTACGCATTAAGGCTTTAGCTGATGGAAAGCAAGATTCTCAATGGTCATATTTAGATGATTATAGCTTTATTACGAAAACGGAACAAATTTTTGAATCTATATCTGGAAATGATATAAAAGCTGAATCTGTTGTGTTACATTGGGAAGCTGGAGCAAATGTTGATCGTATTGAAATAACCAATGCTGATGGGGTATTGGTATTAACTTATGAATTATCTGCAGAAGAGAAGAGTGTAGGAAGTGCCACTATCTCAGGCTTGACTCCATTGACTTCTTATACGGCAACGTTATATTTAGGTGATACCAAACGTGGTGTGATTAACTTTACAACTACGGCACAAGTGCCTGATGCTGACTTTACGTGTAATTTAGCTGCGGGTGATTCTTTGACAAATGCGTTACTTGAAAACTTGATGGTACAGGGATATGAAACTATTAACGTAACCTTGCAAGCAGGTACTGAGTATTATAATGAAGAAACTTTGAATATACCTGATGGTATGTCAGTAACATTCTTTGGTATGCCAGGAGATAAACAGGCTATTGTAGGTGTGAAGAATTTTAATTTGGAGGGTACACATGCTTTCGTTAACTTTGAAAATGTTGAGCTTTCTGGTAAATATGGTGAATATGTCATCAACCAGGATGTTGAAGCTACTGTTGGTACTGTTAAATTCAGCAATTGCTTGATACAAGGATTTAAGCAATGTCCTGTCAGATTGAAAGAAGCGAATGTGAAAGTTATCAATAACTTGATATTCGACAACTGTATAATTTATGGTGCTATTAGCAGAACCTATGGTTTGGTTCATGTTGATGCTGGTAGCGGAAAGGGAAAGATTGAAAATATCAGCTTTACAAAATCTACTATTGTCTATACAGGTAAGTCACTTGTATTAAGTAAGAATACGAACTTCACATCTTTACGTATTGAAGATTGTACTTTAAGTAAAATTATCGGTAATGGCGATTATCTCCTAGATTGTGGTAGTACTTCTTACGGATTATCTGATGGCGTAATTATCAAGAACACAATTATAGGTAGTACATCGACCGAAAGTGCTAAAGGTATTCGTGCAGCAGGTAAAGTTGTTGTCGAAAATTCATATCAGACAAATGATGTTTATTTTACTAGCAACAAGTTTGATGGTCTGCTGGATTACGAAGGAACTGAATCTCAGTTGTTCAAAGATCCGGTAAACTTTGACTTTACTATCATTGACAATACTTTTGATGGAAAAGACAACTGCGGTGACCCTCGTTGGTATAATCAATAATATTGGGCATTTATAAAATCAGTAAAGAAAAGGAGATATGGCTTCCTAGCATATCTCCTTTTTTAATATTACTCGAAGTGAAGCTACTTGTGTTGTTTCTTGTTTTAATTTCAAAAAAGACTTTCTTAATTTTTAATCCTATGTTAAAGAACTGGACAAGTGTATTGTATGCATTTTGTATATTCTCTTTTGTGGCATGTTCCGGTGATGAACCAAAGCTAAATAATGTTGGGACAGTTATTAATCCGGAAACACCGCCTACCAATTCTGATGGGGCAGACAAGGATGATCCATCTATCTCTCTTCCTGTTTATCCTGCTCCCGATCGGACAACAATTCCGGCCTTTCCCGGAGCTGAAGGAGCTGGAAAGTTCACGACGGGTGGAGCTGAAGGTACCGTTTATGTGGTTACTTCCCTCAAAGATGATGGTTCTGAAGGAACATTACGTTGGGCTATTGAGAAATCCGGAAAGCGTACGGTTGTGTTTGCTGTGGGAGGAGTTATAGCTCTGACCAAACAGTTGGTTATAAAGAATGATGATATAACTATTGCCGGTCAGACAGCTCCAGGAGCAGGAATTTGTTTGAAGAATTATACACTGCGTGTCAATGCTAACAATGTTATCATTCGTTTTATCCGTTGTCGTATGGGAGATGAATGTAAAACGGAAGATGATTCGATGAATGGGTATCAGTCGTCGTATCCTGGAAAGAAAAATATCATTATCGACCACTGCTCTATGAGTTGGAGTACAGACGAATGTGCTTCATTCTATGGAAATACAAATATGACAATGCAATGGTGTATTGTCAGCGAAAGTTTGACTAACTCTATTCATGTAAAGGGAGGCCACGGATATGGCGGTTTGTGGGGAGGCAGTCCTGCAACATTCCATCATAATTTATTGGCTCATCACAGTAATCGTACTCCACGTTTGTGTGGCAGCCGTTATTCCAATCGGGCAGATGTGGAGCAAGTCGATCTATGCAACAATGTTATTTATAACTGGTCGAGTGAGGGGGCTTATGGGGCACAAGGCGGTTCCTATAATATAATGAATAACTACTATAAACCAGGTCCGATAGCTGCATCCAAGAAAGTACATTGCCGCTTCTTCACTGCTTATGTTGACGATGGCGCTAACAATCAGGCTGCAGGCGTATATGGTAAGTTTTATTTGTCGGGCAACTATATGGATACACGGAGCGATTTGTCGGAAAGTCAGTTAGCCGAAGCAGAAGCGGCAAATTCTGACAATACTTCATCTACAGCTTTTGTCGTGAAGAATAATGAGATTTCAGCTCAAAATATGCTGGTTGCAAAGCGTTTCGATATCCTTTCTGATTATTCTTTTATGCAGTCGGCTCAAGATGCATATGAAGATGTCCTGAAGTATGCCGGTGTATCTAACAAACGAGATCTCGTGGATACACGTATTGTAAATGAAACCCGTACTGGTACTTATTCACGAGAGGGATCTAATGGTAGTAGCTATGGTTTTATTGATACGCAGAAAGATGCTGAAGGATGGGATGAATACGTTGAGGTACATTCTTCCGAAGTAGATTCCGATGGAGATGGTATGCCTGATATCTGGGAAGAACAGAACGGATTGAATCCGGCAGATAAATCAGATGCAGTAAAATATAACTTAAGTAAGGATTATACAAATCTGGAGATTTATATAAATAGTTTGGTTGAAGGTTTATATCCAACTTTAAAATAGAATGTGTTGTATGAAAAAGATATTGACTGGTACACTTTGCGGCTTGCTATTGATGGGGCCGGTATCGTTACTGGCTCAGAGCTTGAAATCATATCCGGTACCTGATCGTTCTGAAGTTCCTGCATTTCCGGGTGCTGATGGAGCAGGAAAGTATACTACAGGTGGTGCTGGAGGTCAGGTGCTGATTGTAACATCTTTAAAAGATGACGGAACAGAAGGAACATTACGTTGGGCTATCCGTAAGAAAGGTCCTCGTACGATTGTTTTTGCCGTCAGTGGTATTATAGAACTTGAATCTCCGCTGAAGATAAGTAATGGCGATGTGACTATTGCCGGGCAGACAGCTCCGGGTGATGGTATCTGTTTGAAAAATTATACTTTTGGTATTCAGGCAGATAATGTTATTGTCCGTTTTATCCGTTCACGTATGGGAGCAGATATCAAGCAAAAGGGCGATGATGCGATGAACGGTTTCAAGAATCATCGTAATATTATTATCGACCATTGTTCCATGAGCTGGAGTACAGACGAGTGCGCTACCTTTTACGATAACAGTAATTTTACGCTTCAATGGTGTATTATTAGTGAGAGTCTGGCCAATTCCATACACGAGAAAGGAGCTCATGGATATGGAGGCATATGGGGAGGACAGGGAGCTTCATTCCATCATAATCTGTTAGCTCATCATACTAACCGTACTCCTCGTTTATGTGGCAGCCGCTATACAGGGAAGCCGGATGAGGAAAAGGTAGAACTGTTTAATAATGTGATTTACAATTATGGTAGTGATGGAGCTTATGCCGGTGAAGGAGGAAGTTATAATTTTCTGAATAATTATTATAAGCCTGGTCCTTATACTGCAACAAAATCCTCTTATAAACGTTTGTTCACTGCTTATCCGGATGATGGAAAAAATAATAATGTGAAGGGAGTACATGGAGTCTTTTATTTCAATGGAAACTATATTGATCCGACTTGTGCTAGTCTAAGCGAAAAGCAACGTCAGGCAATAATGAAAGTAAATAAGAATAATTCCGATGGTTTAGTTATCAAAAATGACTTTGCTCCGCAGAGGGAATTATTGGTCGATACTTCCTTTAAGATAGCTGAGCATACTTCATTGCAGTCAACATGGGACGCTTTTGAATCTGTTTTGCAATTTGCCGGCGCTTCTTATAAAAGAGATTCTTATGATACAAGAATTGTAGCAGAAACAAGAAAAGGGAATTATACTTATCAAGGCAGTCACGGTAGTACCAATGGGATGATTGATCAGCCTTCTGATGTCGGAGGGTGGCCTGAATACCGGACAGAAAAAGCTCCGGCGGATACAGATAGAGATGGTATGCCGGATGACTGGGAAAAAGCGCATGGTTTAAATCCAAATAATGGATCCGATGCTAAAAACTATAATTTAAGTCCTGATTATACAAATCTGGAAATTTATTTGAATAGTTTAGTACAACATTTGTTTCCGGATTCGAAATAATGTTCTTTTTCAAATCTCCTGATTAAGTTACATTTTTGTTAAACCGTTCATTACAAGTTGTATCTTCCGAAGAAGATCATTTGGCGTAGAATACAAAATCAGCCAATTAATTCAGAATAACGAATTAATTGGCTGATTTTATATTATTAAGTTTATATCCTATAACTTATTTACCGCTGCATTTTTAATGCCTGATTTTGGGTGTCAGATTAAGACTATTTTTGTAAGAATGTTTCACGCATCGGAGAGAAGCAGTCAATTAATAATCCGGGTTCCAGACATTTACATCCATGTTTTACATCAGGCTCCATATAAAGCGCATCTCCTGCTGATACAACTTTTGTTTCACCATTGATAGTAAATTCAAATTTTCCGCTTGCAACATAGGTCACTTGAGTATGATAATGAGTGTGGGCAGCCCCTACAGCTCCTTTCTCGAATTTAACTTTTACCATCATAACCTGACCGTTGTATCCCATAATTTGTCTGGTTACACCTTTATCACTGGTTTGTTCCCATTCTGTCTGGTTTTCGAACATGAATGGCTTGCTGCAAGTTTTGTTACAAGAAACCTTAGAATCCTTTTCTGTACTGTTGTTTGTGTTGGCTGCATTACAGGTTAACCCCAGTAATGAGAAGGCAAATATGCCTGAGAATAAAATTTTTTTCATCATTGTGTTTTTTATATAGAACTGTCACAAATATAGTGATATTTGTTGCAAAAGAAAATTCTTTTCTGACATAAATTCAGTATTCTGAATATTCTTAAATCTGTTATTTTTTTTATTTTTGCATAAATACGAATCTTAAATAAAATAAACGATGAAACACATGCTGAAGCCTGTTTGTATTAAAGTAGGCTTGACTCTTTTTGCTGGTGCTTGTCTTTGTGGGGAAATTCAGGCACATTCTTTGAATGGTGAGAAAGAGGATATTTTAAACACGATGAAATCTGCAACCCGTTACATGATGGACAGTGTAAGTTATCGGGGAGGCTTTGTCTGGAATTATTTGCCCGATTTGTCGCGCTCGTGGGGAGAAATGGAGGCGAAAAGGACAATGGTCTGGATTCAACCTCCCGGAACTCCGAGTGTTGGTCATTTGTTATTGGATGCCTATCACGCTACTGGTGATGAGTTTTACTATGAAGCAGCCGAAAAAGTTGCTAATGTCTTAATATGGGGGCAACTTGAATGTGGGGGATGGAATTACGTCTTTGACTTTGCTGGAGAGAACTCCTTGAAGGAGTGGTATGAAACAGTAGGAAAAAGTGGCTGGCGTCTGGAAGAGTTCCGACATTATTATGGTAATGCTACTTACGATGATTTGGGCACTATTTCTGCTGCTAAGTTTTTATTACGTATGTATGTAGAGAAAAATGATCCTGCATATAAAGTTCCGCTAGAAAAAGTTATTCATTTTATTTTAGAAAGTCAGTATCCTGTCGGAGGCTGGCCACAGCGTTATCCGTTGCGATACGATCATCCTTTTGAAGGTAAGGAGGACTATTCTTCTTTTATAACTTTAAACGATGATGTAACACCGGAAATTATTGATTTCCTGATTCAATGCTATCAGGCTATGGGGCTTCAGAATATAAAGGAGCCTATTATGCGGGCAATGTACCTTACGATAACTCTTCAGCAAGGAGAGCCTTATGCAGGATGGGCAGATCAGTATACGGTGACCGACTTAAAGCCTGCCCATGCTCGTTCTTATGAGCCACGCAGTGTAAATACGGGTACTACTGTCGGTATGATTTATCAGATGATGGAATATTATAAGCTGACAGCTGATACTCGTTTCCTTTCGGGGATACCTGCTGCTATTAAGTTTCTTGAATCTCAAAAATTACCTGAAACAGAAGTCCGTAAATGGCATCGTAAATCAGACAATCCCGATGAAATCTTAGTACCTCGGTTTATTGATCCTGATACGGGAAAACCATTGTATGTGCATCGGAAGGGAGGTAATATTTATAATGGTAAGTATTATATAGATCAGAATATAGAAAATACAATTGCCCATTATAGTTCTGCTACTTTTGTTAATCCTGAACAGTTGAGAAAGGATTTCGATGAAGTGAAAAAGATTGATAAAAATAAGTTGCTTTCCCAATCACCTTTATTATCAGATGAATTGTGTCCGTTACCGAAATATTATACACATTGTCCTCGCCTTGTAACAGAGAAAGAAATCAGTAATCTGATGGCTCAGGTAAAAAAACAAGGTTACTGGCTTTCTGATCTGCCTTCAACTTCTCATCCATATCGTTGTGGGTGGACTCCTGATTTATCAGGTAAGGAAGATTATAGCAGGAAGATGGTGGGGGATGATTTTGATACTTCTCCTTATCCTTGTACAGATGGACAACAATGCATTTCTGTTGCTGCGTATATTAAAAATATGATGGCGCTTATTGCAGCTTTGGAAGGAAATGTGAAGTGACTGGGAGGCAGATAGAAAGAGGCTGTTGTATGCTGCCTGAGAGTATACCATTTGGATATTTTAGTCTGTTAACGGAGAAAATATGTTTGAATGTATTATATGTGGAGATTTTGGTTAAATAATAACCACATTAGAACAATTATTACCTTTCTCCACCTCTCATTTTGCTTATTTTTGGAAACAAATCAATCTTAATGTAAACATGCCATGAAAAAAAAATATTATTTAATGAGTTTGCTGCTGGGAGTGGGCAGTTATGCAATGTCGCAGACAGTTCCTTCTATGAGTGCATTACATGATGGAATCCACCATTGGAATCTGGAGCATAAAGAACGGAACTATAAACGCTATTCGCCTGAGCAGTATACGAAGATTGCTGATAATTTTGTTGCTTATCAGAATGAGGATGGAGGATGGCCCAAAAATATTGACTGGATGGCAGAGCTTCCTGCCGATTCTGTCTTGAATACTTTGTCGGATTATCATCGCCGTAGTACGCTTGATAACCGGAATACTTATTCTCAGATAGAATATCTGGCACAAGTTTATACGCTGACCAAAGCAACGAAGTACAAAAACGCTGTACTCGATGGGCTGGAATATCTGTTGAAAACTCAGAAAAAAAACGGAGGCTGGCGTGGATGGGATGTAGATGCTATTACCTTTAACGATGAGGTTACTACCGGAGTATTACGTTTGTTTTTGCATATCAACGAAGGTGATTTGAATTTTTCCTGGCTGGACGATACGATGCGCAAAAGAATCTGTCAGGCTTTTAATAAGGGTATTGATATGATTTTGCGAGCACAATATGTACAGAATGGAGTTAAGACCGTTTGGGGGCAACAGCATGACAATAATACATTGCTTCCGACCAATGCACGTACTTTCGAACTGGCCTCTCTGACAGCTGGTGAAAGCTGCGATGTAGTTCGATTGCTGATGGAAATACCTCATCCTTCTGATGAAGTGGTTGAGTCTGTCAAAGCAGCTATGGCTTGGTTTGAGAGAGTTGCGATAACAGGTATGCGTGTAGAAAAGGTAGCTATTCCTGAAGATAAAGCTGCCAATCATGAATATCCTTACGACTTGGTTGTCGTGAAGGATAAGAAGGCTCCCCGTATCTGGTCACGTTTTTATGAGATGAGCGATAATACTCCGTTTATGTGTAACCGTGATGGCATTAAAGTATATAAGCTTTCGGATGTAAAACTAGAACGTCGTGTTGGATATGCCTGGTATACATATGCTCCAGAGAAATTATTTAAGTTGTATAAAGAATGGCTTAAAAAAGTAGAAGCAGAAAAGGCTTACACGGGTTATGAAGTACAAAATGATATGCCTCTGTTTTATGAGCAGTTGAAAAAAAGTCTGACTTATCCGATGGCATGGGGAAATGCTCCTGAAAAGGATTTCGGCAAATGGCGTGAGCAGGCACGTGAGAAACTGCTGGAGTGCATACAGCCGGCTCCCCCAGTTGCTCCTTACGATATGAAGGTTATAGCTACAGAAAAGCGCAAAGGTTATGAGGCTCAAAAAATTGTTTTCAATGTTTCAGAATATTCTCGTGTGCCGGCTTACCTGCTGGTTCCGGAAGGTAAAGGACCATTTCCTGCTGTTCTGCTTTTGCATGATCATGGAGCACATTTTACTATTGGAAAAGAAAAAATGGTACGTCCGTTTGGAGTCTCAGAAATTGTGATGAAGGATGCTGATAACTGGGCTGTAGGTTGTTACGACGGACAATATGTAGGCGATTATCTGGCAGAGAACGGATACGTTGTATTGGCTCTCGATGCTTTGTTCTGGGGAGAACGCGGTCGGAAAGAGTATGCACGTTACGATTCTCAGCAGGCTTTGTCTGCCAATTTGTTACAAATGGGAATGTCGTGGGGAGGTCTGATAGCCTGGGATGATATCCGTAGTGCGGAGTTCTTGGCTTCTTTGCCACAGGTAGATAAAGAAAAAGTGGCGACTATGGGATTTTCTATGGGAGCTCACCGTGCCTGGATGACAATGGCTGCTACTGATGCTGTGAAGGCAGGAGCTGCTGTCTGCTGGATGAATACTACGGACAGTTTGATGACTATGACAAACAATCAGAACAAAGGTGGTTCTGCTTATGCAATGCTGGTTCCTAATATCCGCCGATATATGGATTATCCTCATGTGGCATCTATTGCTTGCCCTAAGCCGATGTTGTTTACTAACGGCAAGAAAGATAAATTGTTCCCGGTAGAAGGTGTAGAGGCTGCTTACGATACTATGCGGAAAGTATGGGATAGCCAGGGAGCCGGTGAACACTTGCAGACCAAATTATACGACTTGCCTCATTTTTGCAGTAAAGAAATACAGAAGGCGATTCTGGATTTCTTCAATAAAGAATTAAATGTAAAACAGAAATAAAAAAGGAGATGAGAAAAATTCAGTTAGTATTAGTAGCGCTGATTGTCTTGATTTTATCAGCATTTAAAGCTGATCATGTGATAACAATCTATATGATTGGCGATTCTACTATGTCGAATAAACCGTTGGAAGGTAATAATCAGGAACGGGGATGGGGACATGTCTTGGGAAGTTTCTTTACCGAAGATGTCCGTGTGGAGAATCATGCGATGAACGGTCGAAGCTCGAAAAGTTTTATCGATGAAGGACGTTGGGAAACTGTTGTTAACAAGATTCGTCCGGGCGATTATGTGTTCATACAGTTCGGACATAATGATGAAAAACCTCAGCCGGAACGTCATACAGATCCGGGAACTACCTTCGATGAGAATTTACGGAAATTTGTTCGTGAAACACGTGCCAAAGGAGGAATTCCTGTGTTGTTTAATTCTATCGTGCGTCGGAATTTTGGTGTAAATCCAGATGCTGTGGCAGCCGATGATATTCGTCCGGAAAAGGATGAGGCTGTAGTAGAAGGAGATACACTGATTGATACTCACGGAAAATATCTGGAATCTCCACGGAATGTCGCTAAGGAAATGGATGTCTGCTTTATTGATCTGAATCAGGCTACTAAGAAACTGGTAGAATCTTATGGGGTTGAAGAATCGAAAAAACTATTTATGTGGATTCCTGCTGACACCTATGCTGCTTGTCCGAAGGGACGTCAGGATAATACTCACCTGAATATATATGGTGCGCGTAAAGTTGCGGCACTGGCTGCCGAAGCTGTTCAGAAACAGTTACCGGAGTTAGGTAAATATGTCCGTTTTTACGATTATGTAGTGGCAAAGGATGGTAGTGGTGACTTCTTTACAGTACAGGAGGCTATCAATGCTGTTCCCGATTTTCGGAAAAATAAGCGTACAACGATTCTGGTTCGTAAAGGAGAATATAAAGAACGAGTGATTATTCCTGAGTCAAAGATTAATATTTCTCTGATAGGAGAAGATGGAGCAGTATTGACAGACGACGCTTATGCTTCGAAGAAAAATTGTTTCGGAGAGGAAATGTCTACTTCCGGTTCATCTACCGTATATATTTATGCTCCTGATTTTTATGCCGAAAATATTACATTTGCCAATACGGCCGGAAGAGTAGGGCAGGCTGTTGCTTGTTTTGTAGACGGTGACCGTGCTTATTTTAAGAACTGCCGTTTCCTGGGAAATCAGGATACACTTTATACGTATGGAAAAGACAGTCGTCAGTATTATGAAGGATGCTATATCGAAGGAACAGTCGACTTTATCTTTGGATGGTCTACTGCTTTGTTTAAAGACTGTACTATTCACAGTGTAGGAAATGGTTATGTTACAGCTCCTTCTACTGATAAAGGGAAAAAGTATGGTTATGTATTCTGGAATTGTCGTCTGACAGGAGCCGATGAGGTAAAAGAAGTTTATCTGTCACGCCCGTGGCGCCCTTATGCACAAGCAGTGTTCATTCAATGTGAATTGGGTAAGCATATTTTACCTGCCGGATGGAATAACTGGGGAAAGAAGTCGAATGAATCTACTGTCTTTTATGCGGAGTATCAGAATAAGGGGGAAGGAGCAGATACTTCTGCACGTGTACCGTACGCTAAACAGTTGAAAGACGTTTCTGCTTATCAGCCGGAAGAGGTGTTGAAAGGTGAAGATGGCTGGAATCCAGTGGCTAACGGTAATGTTTTGCTTTCTAACTTGAAGCGATAAAAATGTATTTTTTCTTTTCTAAAAAAACATGGTGATGATTGAATAAACTTTTCACCATGTTTTCTTAAAAACATCGAGATGTTTTTTTATTTTCTGTACGAATTTTCTAGTGGTCTTACAGGAAAAAATAACACGGATTTATGCAGGCTTCTCTTGAGAGAAAGTAGCATAAATCCGTGTCTGTTTATATTGTAATTTAATTTTAATCTTTTATACCGAATAACCAGCGGAAGAAGCGTACAAATATGTTTCTTTTCTTAGGCTTGTCGGCCGGCTGGTCGGTTGTTGGTTGTGCTGCTATCGAATCGTTGGATACAACAAGCGAGTCGTTCAATGCAGTCAGACTATCTGGTCGTAGTAATAGGCTGTCACCTCTCTGTAACAGTGAGTCGGGTTTGATTCGTAATGAGTCCTTTAATAAGGAATCGCCTGGTAATACAATCTTTTTCAATGAGTCTGTAGTCAGTGAATCTGTACCAAGACTGTCTTTCGGTGCGGCAATTGTGTCAGTTGCAAGTGGCGTTTTCTTAGGAGCCGGCTTCGGACGTTCTATCTTGAATTGTACCGGAACCGAATATTTGCAGCGTACTCGCATGCCGTGTTCACGGGCAGGTATCCAATTGGGCATATTACGTATTGCAGTCAGGGCAGCCGAGTCCATATCAGCTCGCAGACTACGTACAACCGTAGGTGAGGTGATTCGTCCGTCTTTTTCTACAACAAACTGTACGGCTACTACTCCTTCAAGATTTTCTTTTTTTGCTTGTGGCGGATAAACCAGTTTTCGTTTCAGATAATTGACAAACGCTTTCATACCTCCGGGGTATTCAGGCATTTCCTCTACGACAGAATAAATACGGGTAGAGTTCTTGCGATACATGATGACTGTATATGGTTCATCAGGATGCTGGAGGAAAGTGGTAATATTCAGCAAACGGTTTTCCATTCTTTCCGCCCGAATAGTAATAGGGTGATTATAGTCGGCTTCTATGCGGAACAGACCGATTTCATCACTCAACACCTTTCGTCCGGTTCCTTGTATACTGATGATAGCTCCCTGAATGGGCTTTTGAGACGAGTCTTTAACAAATCCTTCTATTGTGACCGTTTTGTTGTTTTGTTTAAATGAGGCAATATCTTCCTGACTGTCAAGATAAATGGTTTTACTTGTTTCTGTTTCTTTCAGGACAAAAGAAGTTGCTGCTTTTGTTTCATCTCCCGGAAAATAAATATTTGCAAGGCGGTTGTATGACTTGTCTATTTTGTATTGAAATGTAATCACGCCTTGTTCGTTCGACAGATATTTGTCGCTCCGTCCGTTTATTTTCAGTATCATTCCGACCTGCGGTTCGCCGCTTGTTTTCAGAATTGTGATACGAAATTCCGTTTCTTTATCTTCTTCTCCATGTACATTTTGAGGAAGGATAAATGTGAAACATAACAGAAAAGTGACAAAAGCGTATATTCTTTTAGTAAAGTCCATAATAAGTTATCTAAATGAAAACGGTTGCAAAGCTACAAGTATTCTGCTGCATTTCAAAGTTTATCGGCTAAATAAATAGATAGGGCAAGGGGCTAACTGTCTGTTTTATTTGTAAATATGCCGGAAAGTCGTATATTTGTGCTTTAATCACACCTTTATATTTAATGAATTATGTTAATCGATTTACTTCAGTCATCTTACTTTTCTGTTTTTCTTATTGTAGCTTTGGGGTTCATGTTGGGGCGCATCAAGATAGCGGGGCTGTCACTTGATGTTTCTGCCGTTATTTTCATAGCTCTGGCTTTCGGCCATTGGGGGGTGAGTATTCCTAAAGAATTAGGTAACTTCGGATTGGTTCTGTTCATTTTTACTATCGGTATTCAGGCGGGGCCCGGTTTTTTTCATTCATTCCGGAGTAAAGGAAAAACACTTATTCTGATTACTTTACTTATCGTAGCTTCTGCTTGCCTTACGGGAGTAGGACTAAAATATTTGTTTGGCATTGATACACCGAGCTTGGTGGGATTGATAGCCGGCGCATTGACCAGTACACCAGGACTTGCTGTTGCTATCGACAGCACACAGTCGCCCTTGGCATCTATTGCCTATGGTATTGCTTATCCGTTTGGAGTTATTGGCGTGATTTTGTTTGTCAAGCTTTTGCCGAAAATGCTTCATGTTGATTTAGAACAGGAGGCACGCCGTTTGGAGAAAGAACGCCGGAGCCAGTTTCCGGAGCTTGGTACTTGTTTGTTTAAAGTGACCAATCCAACAGCAATAGGCCGTACACTGATGCAGCTGAATATCCGTGTAATGACAGGAGCTGTTATCTCTCGTCTGAAACGAGGTGAAGAAATTATTATACCTAAAGCACATACCATGCTGGAAGAGGGAGATTATGTGCAGGCTGTAGGAAGTGAAGATTCGTTGAACAATCTTGCACTGATGTTGGGAACACGTGAGGAGGGTGAATTGCCGTTAACTCATACACAGAGCATCGAATCATTGCTTCTGACAAAAAAGGATATGGTAGGCAAGCAACTTTGTGACTTGAATTTGCAGCGTAACTTTGGATGTACAGTAACTCGTGTACGCCGAAGTGGTATTGACTTGTCACCTTCTCCTGATTTGGAGTTGAGATTTGGTGATAAACTGATGATAGTGGGCGAAAAAGAAGGTATTCAGGCTGTAGCCCGCTTGATTGGAAATGATGTGAAGAAACTTTCGGATACCGATTTCTTCCCGATTGCAATGGGTATTGTATTAGGAGTATTGTTTGGTAAGCTGAATATATCTTTCGGAGGAGGAGTTTCTTTCTCTCCGGGACTGACGGGAGGTATTTTGATGATGGCTCTTTTCTTGAGTGCTATTGGAAAGACAGGACCTATTATTTGGTCAATGTCCGGACCGGCTAATCAGTTATTACGTCAGCTTGGTCTTTTGCTTTTCCTGGCAGAAGTTGGAACCTCGGCAGGTAAGACGCTGGTGTCAACTTTTCAGGAGAGTGGTTTTTTGCTTTTCGGGGTAGGAGCATCTATTACACTTGTGCCGATGTTGCTTGCAGCCCTTGTTGGAAGACTGGTATTTAAGATTAGTATGCTCGATTTACTGGGAACTATTACCGGTGGTATGACCAGTACCCCGGGATTAGCAGCAGCCGATTCGATGACCGACAGTAACATACCGGGAGTTGCCTATGCTACGGTTTATCCGATTGCCATGGTATTCCTTATTTTATTTATACAAGTAATTGCCCTGGCAGTACTTTAATTAAAAGAAAGATGTGTATTCACCTCACGGACTGGAGATTTTTTCCTCAGTTTGTGAGGTGAAATAATATTTATTCGTCTTTACCGAATGAACGATATTCCAGAGGAGTCAGTCCTGTATTTTTCTTAAACAGGTTAGAGAAATGTTCGGTAGATGTATATCCTATCATAAAACAGATTTCTTTTACCGGATAGGAAGTATTTATCAATATTTGTTTGGCTTTTCGCAGTTTAAGTTCCTGAAAATATTTAGCAGGAGAATATCCGGTATATTTTTTGAATGTTTTTCGGAACCATGAATAACTGATATTCAGTTTTTCTGCAAGTTCTTCGGGATCTATTTCCTTACATACATTCTCATTCATTATAATTTTTGCCTGTTCCATTTTTTCGGCAACATTGTCTTTTTCAAATTCTTTGTTTTTGGAGATGGAAAATATCATGCCGATGATGTGCAGCAATATACCCGAAAGGTATTGCTGTGAAGCGCTTTTGTCTGTTTCCGCTACATTTAAAGCCTGTGAAAAAAGCGTTACCAGTTCTTCATTGAGTCCTATATCCAGTACCTGATCTTCTTTTGACAGGAATCCGTTTCTAACAAACTGGTCGATAAAGCTTCCTTCGAATCCGATGTAATATTCGTTCCATCCGGTTTGTACATCCGGGCTATACGTATGCCATTGTCCAGGAAATAGTACAATCAGGTTTCCTTTTCCAATATTTCGTTCTGGAGTGCCATCGGAGGCGAATGTTCCTTTTCCTTTTGTAATATAAAGTAATTGGTATTCGCGTAAGATACGTCCTTTTTTTGCATTAAACAGATAACCGGAAGGATGATCTTTTATTGGATAAGGAGAATTAGGACGTATAGCTTGTACTCCTACTGTATTGATATATAGCCCAAATTTACGGTCTGTATCATTGACTATCAGATATTTGAATTCAACTCCTAAATCATTGTATGATCTTGCCATATGTGTTTTTTCATAATAAAGTTATGGAAGCAAAAATAATGATTTAAAATAAAACAGCAATCTGGATAAGGTAGATTTTATTTGTGAGAAATCGTCTGTTTTGAAGGTTATAAAAGAGGATGACTTAGTTAATAAATCATCCTCTAGATAAATAGTGCTTTTATATTAATATGCTTTGTGATATAGTGCTTCGATCTCAGCGATTGAAGTCGGGCGGGGATTACCACCTGTGCAGACATCATTGAAAGCATCAATGGCAAGTTGGTGTAAGTCTTCTTCACGAACACCTATTTCGTGCAGTTTTTGTGGTATGTTAATACTTACTGACAGATCCCGTACAGCTTGTATAGCAGCCTTTACACCTTCTGCTTCTGTCATCCCTTCGGTATTTACTCCCATCGCTTTGGCGATGTGTATATATTTAGGGGCAGCAGGAGATTCTGCATTATATTCCATTACATACGGAAGCAGTAGAGCATTTGCAACTCCATGAGGGGTATCATAATGTGCTCCCAACGGATGTGCCATAGAGTGAACGATACCTAATCCTACGTTGCTGAATCCCATTCCGGCAATGTATTGTGCCTGTGACATAGCTTCTCGTGCTACTGTATCGTTTCCGTTGTCAACAGCTGCTTTCAGGTTTGCTGCAATCATTTCGATGGCTTTCAGTTCGAACATATCCGACATTGCCCATGCTCCGGGAGTAATATAACTTTCGATAGCATGTGTCAGGGCATCCATTCCAGTTGCAGCAGTCAGGCCTTTCGGCATGGAGTACATCAGTTCCGGATCGACAATAGCAACGGCCGGAATATCATTGGGATCTACGCATACCATTTTCTTGGTAGCATCTTCATCAATAATCACATAGTTGATAGTGACTTCGGCTGCTGTACCTGCTGTTGTAGGCAAGGCAAAAGTCGGAACGGCTTTCTGCTTGGTATCTGCTATGCCTTCCAGTGAGCGTACGTCGGCAAAGTCAGGGTTGTTGACTACGATACCGATCCCTTTTGCTGTATCGATAGAAGAACCTCCTCCCAGTGCAACGATGAAGTCGGCTCCTGAAGCTTGATAAGCCTTTACCCCATTCTGTACATTGGCAATGGTTGGGTTGGCTTTTACATCACTGTATACCTCGTAGGGGATATCGTTTTTTTCGAAAACTTCGATAACCTTGTCTGCTACCTTAAAGCGAATCAAATCTTTGTCGGTGACGAAAAATGCTTTTTTAAAACCTCTGCGTTTGGCTTCTATGGCAATACTCTCACGGCAACCTGCTCCGAAGTAAGAGGTTTCGTTTAATATCATTCTATGCATAGTTGTTCTTTTTTTATTTAGGTAAATGGAATGCTACTGACATCTCTTTCATTTGTTCCTGGCTCATGCCATCGGGTTCGAATCCCATATTTTTAGCTGCAATGTAGATTAAAGCTGATTTATTAAGCACATCTACTTGGTCGAATGCAGCCATGATATCGGTATCTACGGCAAAGACTCCATGCTTTTCCCACATTACCACATCATAGTCGTCCAGCTCGTTGATGGTGGCTTCAGCAAGTTCTACAGAACTTGGAAGTTTATAGGGAACCATTCCCAGTCCTCTTGGGCAGAAAGCCTTAGTTTCGGGTATCATACTCCATAACAAATTGGAAGCATAGTCTTTTTCCATGAACTTTTTGTTATGAGTCAAAGCTACCAGTTCAATGGGATGAGTGTGCAGGGAAGCTTTATAATTGGAGCCTTTTGAGATAAGGTTATTGTGTACGCTCAAGTGTGACGGTAATTCAGAGGTCGGATTAACCGGCTCATCAGCTATAATGACATAGCTGGCACAGTCATCCAGAATGCGGATAACTGAGCCGTTTGCCATCGGCTGGCGTGCAAGGTCGCGCATACGTTTGTTGGTTCCCTTGCAGTAGAAATAGCATCCTTTCAGATATGGCAATGTTGCTCCTATAGGTTTTACTTCACTGACGGCAGGCATTGCTTTTATTTCATCGTCTACATATTCTGTAATGTTGATGGTAATGTTTCCTCCATTACGTTCAGCCCATCCTTTCTGCCATAAATAGCCGGCAACTTCGGCTACTTTATTAATCTCGGCAGCCAGTTTCGGACGATTGTTCAAAATAGATTCCATATTTTCTGTATTGTATGTTTTAATAATTATTCAATTTGTCAGGCTTGTGCCATTGCTACTACGATAATAGAAGCAATCAGTACGGCAAGTCCTAGTATCAATGTTCCAATAGTTTGTGCACTGCAACCTTTCCATTCTTTAAGGAGTATTCCCCAGACATTGCTGAAAGTTACGTTCAGCGACATCAGTATACTCCATGAAAAAGCTAGCAATATCGGGCTGTCGGAAAGGAAGCTTTTTCCCATCTCCAGTCCGAAGAACTGAGAGTACCATAAAACTCCTGCCAGTGCGCAAAATAAGATATTATTTGTAAATGTACCTTTGCTGACAGAGAAGTATTCTTTTCCTGTTTGGTTCTTCAGATTCTGCTGGATACAATATGCTGCATTGGTACAGAATCCGCCTAATGTTACCAGAAAAATGACGGGGAGTCCTGCATACAATGCATCTGTTCCTTTTTCAAGTGCAGCTTCTTTTATAGGAGTACCTGCATCCAGACCTAAGGCAAAGCATGCACTCATGATTCCTGCAAGCAAGGCAACCAGCAGTCCTTTTGTCAAGGCAAAATCTTTTACTGCCGCTTTCTTTTCTTCTTCGCTCATATTTTTAGAGCGGAGGCTGCCTGCATATCCGATGATAGCAATACCCGCCAGTGTGATGCAGACTCCAATAAGTAGCATTAAACCTTCTCCATGGAATAAATCTGTTCCACCGAATAAAGCAGGAAATAATGTTCCAAAAGCTGCACATGTACCTAGAGAAATACTTTGTCCCAGTGCTACTCCCAAGTAACGCATGCTCAGTCCGAAAGTGAGTCCTCCAACACCCCATAAAATTCCATATATAATAGCTGGTAAAGCTCCTCCGCTGCTCCATAATTCAGTAAGAGTACTTCCTGCTGGAATTGCCAGCAATGCTCCCAGCAGTGGAAAAACTAGCCATGCGAAAATGCCTTGTACAAGCCAGAAACTTTCCCAGGACCAGTTTTTTACTTTGTTGATTGGAACATACGAACTGCTTTGTCCGAAACTGCCTATGGCAATAATCAGTAAACCTATCAGAGTGTTCATAAGTAGTATGTTTTTCCAGTTTTAGAAATTTAGTTATATAAACCAGATGTCATCCGCGGGTAAAAGCTCTTTGGATGACATCTGTATCGAGATTTAGCAACGTTTCGATGTTACATTTGCTTCGTATTTTTCAATATCGGCAATATACTCTTCGCCAACCGGAACATTATTCTTCAAACAGAACATATCCCATACAGCATTCCACGGGAGGACTTTGGCTTCTTCTAGCAGAGCGAGGCGTTCGAACAGCTGATTGTTGGCTTCGTATTCGCGGAGCTTGGCAATAGGTTCAAGCAATGCACGTAACATTGATTTCTGTGTAGCGCGTGCTCCGATGACATAAGCACCGATACGATTGATACTTGCATCGAAAAAGTCCAGACCGATATGCACACGGTCGAGTGCGTTGCACCGTACGATTTCCTGACACAAATCCAATGTTTCATCGTTCATGATAGTAACATGGTCGCTATCCCAGCGTACCGGACGGCTTACGTGAAGCATGATTTCCGGAACGTACAGCAGCAGTGAAGATAGTTTGTCGGCAACACTTTCTGTCGGGTGGAAATGACCCATGTCGAGTGTAATCATTTTCTGTCTGCTGACTCCGTATCCGATATAGAAGTCGTTGGAGCCTACAGTGTAACTTTCAAGACCGATGCCGAATACTTTCGATTCGATACAGTCTTTCATGTTCTTGTATTCGGTGGCAAAAATGCGGTCGAGTGAATCTTTCAACAGCTCACGGTATTGCATGCGGTTTACTGTGATATCTTTACTTCCGTCGTGAACCCATACATTCATGATACAAGGATCATTCTGGCGTTTACCCATTTCTTCGGCAATGGCACGACAGCGGATAGTGTGTTCTACCCAGAAATCACGGATTGCTTTATCCGGATTGGCTAAAGAAAGATTTCCGCTTTTGGGATGTGAGAAAGAGGTTGAGTTGAAATCAAGTTTCATATTGTTTTCCGAAGCCCATTGCATCCAGCTTTCAAAGTATGAAGCATCTACCTGATCGCGGTCGACAAATTTTCCTTGAAAGTCTCCGTATATTTCATGCAGGTTCAAGCGGTGTGTACCTGGTAAATAAGATGCTGCTTTTAAAACATCCTGACGCACTTCGTCAATGTTGCGTGCCTTGCCCGGATAATTACCTGTTGCTTGAATACCACCAGTCAGTGAACCGTTTGATTCGAATCCAGCAACATCATCTGCCTGCCAGCAGTGTAGTGACAGGGATATATTTTGCAATGTATCCATTGCTTTGTCTACATCAACTCCTACAGCTGCATACCGTTCTTTTGCTATTTCATACGCTTTTGTTATTAATTCTTCTTTCATGATATTATGTGTTTAAGTTATTGATTATTATTGAGTAATTGTCTTGAATTGGAGATAGGCTACATCCCATGTCTCTTTGTGTTCGGGATAGAATGTTTTTAAATGTATAGCGTGACTTAAAAGTTGACGCATAGAAGCAATATCTGCTGTTTGACCTGCTGCTACAGCTTGTATCATGATGTTTCCTATTGCAGTTGCTTCCGAAGGACCGGCTATAACTGGTATACCGATGGCATTGGCTGTCCATTGGTTCAGAAGATCGTTACGGCTTCCTCCTCCGATAACGTGGAGAACTTCTATCGGATTAGGAGAGAGTCGTTGCAGGTTTTCCAATACTTGCCGGTAACGTAATGCAAGGCTTTCGAATATACAGCGAACCAGTTGTCCGCGTGTTTCAATGGCTGGTTGATTATGGTCTTTGCAATATTTTTTTATGGTTTCTTCCATGTTTGTCGGATTGTCAAAGACTTTATCGTCCGGACAAATTAAGTTTCGGAATGGTTCACTTGCTTCAGCTTCAGCAATCAGGTCGGGGTATGAAGTATCTCCCCAGTTTATGCGGCACCGCTCCAGCAGCCACATGCCACAAATATTTTTCAATAGGCGGATAGTTCCTTCTACTCCTCCTTCATTGGTAAAATTCAAGGCTTCTGTTTCGGCATTGATAACCGGAGTTTGAGTTTCTACTCCCATCAACGACCAAGTACCGCTGCTTAAATAAGCAAAATTCTTGTTTGCTGCCGGTACAGCAGCAACGGCAGAAGCTGTGTCGTGACCTGCAACTGCTACTACAGGAATAGTACTAAGTCCTGTGAGTTGTTGTAACTCAGGAGTTAGGTTTCCAATAATTTCTCCAGGATAGACAAAGCGTCCGAAGTGCTTTTCATTTAATCCGATGCTTTTGAGTATTTGCGAGTCAAGTTTCCGGGTATGTGCATTAACGAGTTGCGCGGTTGAGGCTATCGTATATTCAGTAACCATTTCTCCGGTTAGCATGTAGCTGAGTGCATCTGGCATGAATAATATTTTGTCGGCATGTGCCAGTGCACTGTCATTGTTTCTTCGTAAGGTATCAAGCTGAAATAAAGAGTTGAAGTTCATAACTTGGATGCCTGTCAGTTCATAAACTTCATTACGTGGTACTCGTTTAAAATATTTTTCGGGAGCTCCCTCTGTCTGAGGGTCACGGTATGCATATGGTTGTCGCAATATACCACCATCTTTTCCAATACATACAAAGTCTACTCCCCACGTATCGATACCGATAGAAATAATTTCTGTATCTTTTTTATTTCCGGCAATTTTCAGACCTTCTATAATATTCCGGTAAAGTTCATAAATATCCCAGTAAAAATGTCCTCCTGTTTCTATAAGGTGATTGGGAAAACGGTTAATTTCTTCCGTAATCAGTCCTTGAGGAGTAAAATATCCTAATATCGTGCGTCCGCTGGTTGCTCCCAGATCGACTGCAAAAAAGCATTTTACCATAGTTACAATTCAGGTTTGTTGTTTTGAATTTTATCTGATGCAAATGTAGAATTTTATAAAACGAAAAAAATGCTCTTTTTGACTTTAAGACTAAGTTATTTGATATACTTGACAAGCTATGAATATGATAAATGATTTGAGTTGTCAAAAGAAATATATTGTCTATAATGTAGACACTTGTTGTTAATAAATGTTTTTATTATTTTGTTTTCTTTTGTTTATTGTTTTGAATAATTATTTTTGCTTCTATGATTCAATAAATTTTGTTTGATTGGAGTTTTCTTTTAGATTATCTGCTTTTGTTTATTTTAATTTAGTTATAAACCTAATTTTATTGCTATGAAAAAGACAATATTGCTATTGGTATTAAATATTGTAATAGGAGGTATATGTCAGGCTCAGCTGCCGGAGCGAAACGCTGTGAATATTGAAAAATACAGAGAGATTTGCAAGAAACATATATATAAGGAGATGAAGGGCATGTATCGTCAGGCAGGAGGTTCTTTACATTTTCCTTTTCTGGCTCCGGGAAGTAGTCAGTATTTGGATATGTTATGGGATTGGGACTCGTGGCTCAGTGATGTGGCCTTGCGTCAGATTTTATCAGACAAAGGAACTGAAGCTGATAAAAAGGAAGCTTTGGCTTATGAACAGGGATGTGTATTAAATTCGTTGAGTTACGGAGGAATGGATGGGTGGATTCCTATCTGGATAGAACGGAATGCTCCAAGTCGTGAAGAAATGTTGAAGAGAAGAAATCCGTGGAAGACCAATATGCATAAGCCGACACTTGCCCAGCATGCTGCCTTTATCGTCAAAAATATGGGTGGAGATGCAGAGTGGTTGCGGGAGGACTTTTATACTTTACAGGCTTTTGTAGCTAAGTATCTTAATTTTCACAGGCATAAAGCAACTGGATTGATTTATTGGGAAACGGATGAGGCTATCGGAGTAGACAATGATCCGAGTACCTTTTATCGTCCCCACGGTAGTTCTGGCTCTATCTTTCTGAATTGTTTGATGTATGAGGAATTTCAAGCGATGGCTTATTTGGCCGACTGTCTGAACTTGACAGATATTTCAATCTTTTTTGAGAAAGAAGCTGAAACACTGAAAACCAATATACGTAAGCACTGTTGGGATGAACGAGACCGTTTTTATTATAGTGTAGACTTAAATCTTCTTCCAGTAGAAAAACCGGATATCGAAGGATTGTACCCGGGAGATTTATACTTGCATGTGGGACAGCCCAGAACATACGACTGCTTGATCCAGCGATTTAGTGTATGGAGTGGTTTTATGGCAATGTGGGCTCAAGTAGCAACGCCGGAACAAGCCCGGCAAATGGTACAGATACATTTTTGTGATACAATTTCTTTTAATGCTCCTGCAGGTATTCGTACGCTTTCCCCGTTGGAAAAAATGTATAATGTGCGAGCGAGTGGTAATCCGTCTTCATGGGCAGGACCTATATGGATTAATGTAAATTATCTTGTTTTCAGAGGGTTGCTGCAATATGGCTATGAAAAGGAAGCCCGAGAAGTTGCTGAAAAAACAATACTTTTACTGGGACGTGACTTTGAGCGCTTCGGGGCGTTGCATGAATATTATCTGCCCGATAATGGAGAGCCTGTTCTGAATAGAGGATTTCAAAATTGGAATTTCCTGGTCTTGAATATGATTGCTTGGATGGAAGGTCGTCCAGTTGTGACAGAATTCTGACAAAATAATTAAATAATAAAACACACAAAATGAAAAATAAATTTGTAACCTTGCTGGCTTCGGTTGGTATGTGTGCTTCATTAGGAGCACAGACTTGGATTTGGTATCCGGGGGATTATGAGATTTGGCTGGGTAACCAGATGAATAACCTTCGTACGGAAAGAGGAGCTTTTTTCCCTCCTTTCTGGAAAACGGATAGTCATTATGTCGTTGTTGAATTCAGTAAAGAAGTCGATTTGCCTGAAGCTGAAACGATACAGCTGAGTGTGGAAGGACGGTACAATGTTAAGTTGGATGGCAAATTACAGTTTGGCATGCCTGATAAACTGATTATTCCAGCGGGAAAGCACAAAATTAATATTAAGGTATGGAACCAGCTTACTCCTCCGGCTCTTTATGTCGACGGGCGGACAATAAAAAGTGATGCCAGTTGGAAGGTTACTTACGAAGATAAAGAATGGATAGATGAAAGCGGAAAAGCAAGTGATACTTCGGCTACCGTTTATATGGATGCTGGAAGCTGGAATTTTAATTCGAAAACAAGCCGTCCGTCTTTGTTTCGTTTACCCTGCAAACCTTTGCTGGCTGTTTCTTCAACTTCTGTAGAGAATGGTATTCTTTATGATTTTGGTCGGGAAACTTTCGGATATCTTGATTTTTCAGAAATGCGAGGAGAAGGAAAGGTATTGATTTATTATGGTGAAAGTAAAGAAGAAGCTTTGGGCACCGAGCATTGTGAAACTATGGATATCTTGTCTGTCCAGGATGGAAAAGTGACCGATCTTGCGCTGCGTACTGTTCATCCTCTGACAAATGATTGTTATATGATGGAGAGCAGTAAGGCTTTCCGTTATGTATATGTGGTATGCGATGAACAGATTTCTGTTGGAAAAGTTTCGATGCAATACGAATATATGCCTGAAACCTACCGTGGAAGTTTTCAGTGTGACAATGATCTGTTAAATAGAATTTGGGAGATAGGTGCTTATACGATGCATCTTACCACTCGGGAATTTTTCATTGATGGTATCAAACGTGATCGCTGGGTGTGGAGTGGAGACGCTATTCAAAGTTATCTGATGAACTATTATCTGTTCTTTGATTCGGAAACTGTAAAGCGTACCATCTGGCAACTGAGAGGAAAGGATCCGGTAACTTCTCATATTAACACCATCATGGATTATACTTTTTACTGGTTCCTGAGTGTGTACGACTATTATATGTATACGGGAGATGAGAAGTTTGTCAAGCAACTGTATCCGCGGATGAAATCGCTTATGGAGTATGTATTGGGACGGACTGACAGTGATGGCATGGTGCAGGGCATGACAGGCGACTGGGTATTTGTTGACTGGGCAGATGGTTATCTCGACAAAAAAGGACAGTTGGCATTCGAGCAAGTACTTTTCTGCAAGAGTTTGGAAACGATGGTGCTCTGTGCTCGCCTTGCCGGTGAGATGCAAGATGCCAGGGGGTATGAAAAACTGTCCTCTTCTTTACGAAAGAAACTGGAACCTGCATTCTGGAGTGAGGATGCAAAGGCCTTGGTGCACAATCGGATTGGAGGAAAGCAGAGTACTAGTGTGACACGTTATGCCAATATGTTTGCTGTATTTTATGATTATCTTTCAGAAGAAAAGCAGCAACTTATCAAGCAAAGTGTGTTGCTGAATGATAGTATCCTGAAAATTACAACTCCGTATATGCGTTTTTACGAACTGGAAGCTCTCTGTGCCATGGGCGAGCAAGAGCAAGTTATGGAAGAAATGCTGGCTTACTGGGGAGGTATGTTAAAAGAAGGAGCAACATCATTTTGGGAAAAATATAATCCGGATGAGAAAGGAGCAGAACATCTTGCCATGTATGGGCGTCCGTATGGAAAGAGTCTTTGCCACGCATGGGGAGCCAGTCCTATATATTTGTTAGGAAAATATTATTTAGGAGTGAAGCCGGTAAAACCTGGATATGAAGAATATGCAGTGACTCCCGCATTAGGCGGATTGAAATGGATGAAAGGCAGTGTCCCTGTCCCGGGAGGAGAAATAACCGTTTATATGGACCGCAAGACGATTCGCCTGAAAGCCGACAAAGGTAAAGGTTATCTGTATGTTGCAGCCAAGAAGCTACCCAAGGCATCTGTAGGAGAGTTTCAGAAAGTCGCTGAGGGAAAATATCGTCTTTGGATAGATACCAATCAGGAAGTAACGGTACATTATTGAAAACCATCATGTATATTTGCATGGATTATTTGTTTTAATCTTAAATGTATAATTTTTTAATTGCAGCAAAATGAAATATTTGACAAAACTGGCAGGAATTGTATTATCTTGTCTTGCCGTAGCATCAACTATGAATGCACAGTTGCCGTGGAAAAACGGCAAGTTGGAGGTGTCTGCCGAAGGGCGTTACCTGAAACATCAGAATGGACAGCCGTTTTTCTGGCTGGGAGATACCGGATGGCTGATGCCACAACGACTGAACCGTGAGGAGGTGGCTTTTTATCTGGACAACTGTAGCCGTGCCGGATTTAATGTAGTACAGGTGCAGACATTAAATGGAGTTCCCTCTATGAATGTCTATGGACAGTATTCCATGACGGACGGATTCGATTTCAGCCATATTGATAAAAAAGGAGTATATGGTTATTGGGACCATATGGATTATATCATCCGTACGGCTGAAAGCAAAGGTATATATATAGGTATGGTATGTATCTGGGGAGGACTGGTAAGAAGTGGGCAGATGGATGTAGAAGAAGCGAAAGCATACGGAACCTTCCTTGCCGAAAGATATAAGGACAATCCGAATATAGTGTGGATAATCGGAGGAGATACACGAGGCGATGTGAAAACAGAAGTTTGGGAAACCCTGGCACGTACAATTCGTTCCATCGATAAGAACCATTTGATGACTTTCCACCCATTTGGTAGAACCATGTCTGCAACCTGGTTCAATGATGCCGACTGGCTCGACTTTAACTCAAGTTTCGGATTTAGATATTAAGAAGTGAATTTGCACAAAAAAAGGCTT
>Reeses_p2__coassemble_1029_pt1 | contig 41764 bp, 20 predicted proteins | sample Reeses_p2__metabat2_high_PE_020 | metagenome-assembled genome bin Reeses_p2 | reverse complement strand
AAAAAAACATCAGCAAGTTTTCGCAAACATTTCATGATGTTTTTTCATTCGCTCCCCAAAAATCTAAATGAACTTTATTCATTCATTTATTGTATCTTTGCAAAGCATAAAAACAAGACATACAGATTATGAAAAAACTAGCAATATTCGATCTTGACGGAACATTGATTGATACAATTGCCGACCTGGCAGGAGCAACCAATTACGCATTGCAGGAATGTGGATTTCCTACACACGAAACAGATGCCTACCGCTATTTTGTAGGAAACGGAATAAACAAACTTTTTGAACGTGCCTTACCTGAAAATGAACGCAGTGAAGCGAATATTCTGAAAATACGTTCTCTGTTTATACCTTATTATAATATACACAATGCAGACCTTAGCCAACCCTATCCGGGTATAACCGATGTACTGGATACACTGCAACGCAAAGGTATGATGCTGGCAGTAGCCTCTAATAAATATCAGGAAGCTACCTCCAAACTGATCAAACAATATTTCCCGCAAATAACATTCGCACAAGTATTCGGACAGAGAGAAGGAGTACCAGCCAAACCCGATCCCAGTGTCATTTTTGAAATTATTGAGAAAACGGGAGTAAAAAAAGAAGAGGTCATTTATCTCGGAGATTCATGCGTAGACATGCAGACCGGAATAAATGCAGAAGTAACCACCATAGGAGTAAGCTGGGGATTCCGTCCACGCACGGAACTGGAAGCATACCATCCTGATTTTATAGCCGACCGGACTGAAGATATACTACAATATCTGGCAGAATAAAAAATGCCACAGGCTGCAATAATCATACAGCCTGTGGCAAAACAAAAAACTGTTATCAAATAGAAAGTTCGTCTAGCACTTCAATCAGCGACTTATCCAAAGGTTTGTCTTTCTTGATAGCCTCAGTGAAAGGAACATACACAATTTTATCATTGCGGATACCTATCATAACATTACGCTGGTCTTCTTTCAATGCCTCGATAGCTCCTACTCCCAGACGGCTAGCCAAAATACGGTCGTAAGCACTAGGAGAACCACCTCGCTGCAAATGCCCTAAGATTGTTACACGTACATCGTACTGCGGATATTCATTTTTCACACGCTCTGCATAGTACATTGCACCTCCGTTTTTCGGAGCTTCCGACACGATGACTATACTGCTGTTCTTCGACTTACGGAAGCCACGACCGATAAATTTCTCCAGCTGGTCTACGTCAGTCTGGTCTTCAGGAATAATGGCTGCTTCTGCTCCAGAAGCAATCGCACTGTTTTGTGCCAGAAAACCGGCATCACGTCCCATCACTTCAACGAAGAAAATACGATCGTGTGAAGTTGCTGTATCACGAATCTTATCCACACAGTCTACAATTGTGTTCAAGGCTGTATCATATCCGATAGTAGAGTCCGTTCCATACAAATCATTATCAATAGTTCCCGGCAAACCGATGCAAGGAACATCAAACTCATTGGCAAATATCTGCGCTCCGCTTAATGAACCGTTTCCGCCGATTACAACCAATGCATCAATACCAGCAGCTACCATATTATCGTATGCCACCTTACGGCCTTCGGGAGTCATAAAGTCTTTCGAACGTGCAGTCTTCAAGATTGTTCCCCCACGCTGGATAATGCTGCTGACATCCTGAGTCGTAAGTTCCTTAATCTCATTACGGATCAAACCTTCATACCCTCTGTAAATACCTTTCACAGTATAACCGTTACAAATGGCACTGCGAGTCACAGCACGAATCGCTGCATTCATTCCTGATGCATCACCACCTGATGTCAGGATACCAATACACTTAATTTGTTTCATAATAACTCGTTTGTTGAATTTTCCAATTCCTAAATATTCTAAAAACAGTCCCCAAAAGTAGAACATTTCTACAAAACAAAGTAATCCGTATGTATAAATAACTATAAAAAGACAGTTTTCACGTCCGATAGAACAGAGTATAATCTATGTTACTTATTTTTTCAAATACCATACATATCCTCAATATTTACCTGACACGCTGGTACATAATGTTATCAATAGAACAATATTTGCAACATAGCTGTCAATCTCCAACAACATAAATCCATATTTTTGCAACAAACATTAATTCAAATCAACAATGAAAAAACACATCCGTCTACTCACATTAGCAGCCATAAGTCTGGCAGGATTTACTTATGGCAACCAGCTTCAGGCTTCATCACCCGATAATGCCATTTTCAGTCATTTCACCTATACCGGACAGGACAAAGTTTATAACGATAACAAGCTTTCAGCAAATGAATTTTATAGTCCCATATTACAAGGATGCTATCCAGATCCTAGCATTTGCCGAAAAGGAAATGATTATTATCTGGCATGCTCTTCATTTGCCGTCTATCCGGGAGTACCTATATTCCATTCTACTGATCTGGTAAACTGGAAACCGATAGGTCACGTCCTCGAACGTCCTTCACAACTAAAACTACAAAACTGCAAGATCAGTGAAGGTATTTATGCCCCCACTATCCGATATAATCCATACAACGATACTTTCTATATGATTACGACCCATATCGGAGGAGGATTGGGGAATATCATTGTGAAAACATTCGATCCGGCAAAAGGCTGGAGCGATCCTATCAAGCTAAACTTCGACGGAATAGATCCGTCTATCTTTTTCGATGACGACGGTAAAGCTTATATAGTGCATAATGACGCTCCCGAACAGGCTTTATATGAAGGACATCGAGTAATTAAAATCTGGGAATATGACGTGCAAACAGACCAAATAATAGCCGGAACAGACAAAGTTATAGTAAATGGAGGTGTTGACATCACCAAAAAATCAATATGGATAGAAGCTCCTCACCTATATAAAAAAGAAGGCAAATATTATCTGATGTGTGCAGAAGGAGGTACGGGCGACAACCATTCGGAAGTAATTTTTATCAGTGACAGTGCTACCGGACCGTTTGTTCCGTCGAAACAGAATCCGATTCTTTCGCAAAGACATCTTCCGGCAAACCGTCCGGATAAGGTCGACTGGGCAGGACATGCCGATATAACAGACACTCCTTCCGGAAAATGGTACGGAGTATTTTTAGCTGTACGCCCTAATGAATGCAACCGAGTTAATACTGGAAGAGAAACCTATATACTGCCTGTCGACTGGTCGGAAGAGTTTCCCGTTTTCGAAGGTGGCATGCAAGCGTTGCAACCCAAATTAAAAATGCCTGATGGTGTAAAAAACCAGACGGGAACAAACGGGTTTGTTCCCAACGGAAACTTCACATTTACAGATAACTTGAATTCACTCCCACTCAATAACCGATGGGTAGGCATTCGTGAGGCCCGTGAAAAATTTATCTCAATAGGAGAAAACGGATTACAAATAACTCCTTATGCTACTGACATAACAGAGGCAAGACCAACTTCAACACTTTTTTTCCGCCAGCAACACAACTGCTTTACGGCTTCTGTAAACCTGCAATATAAACCGACAGCAGAAAATAAACTTGCCGGAATGGTGTGTTATCAGAAAGAATCGTTTAATTATGTATTCGGGATAACCCGAAAAGGAAATGAATGTTACTTACTGCTTCAGCGTACAAATAATGGAAAATCGGAAATCGTTGCTAATACTCCTGTCGATATGCAACAACCCTTATATTTACAGATACAAGCCGAAGGAGATAAATACACATTCAACTATTCTACCGATGGACATTCTTTTAAAAATTTAGAAGGTATTGTTTCCGGAGATATTCTCTCAACTAATGTAGCTGGCGGATTTACAGGAAATATGATTGGGCTATATGCTACGTCTGCCAATATGGCTCATCCTCAATAAACAGGTAAGCAATTATCAGCAAAATCCCGGCTCCTCTCTAATAGAAAATGAGCCGGGATTTTGATATATATCAGATAAAAGAGTTTTCTGCTGCAACTATTTAGCAGAAAGTTTGTCGATTTTTACAACTTCGTACACTCCATCGTACTCTGCAGCAAAACCTTCCTGCGATTTACCCATATCTCTTACCTCTAGTTCTGCATGCACAGGTACTCCATTCTTTTGTCCTTTAGTCAGTTCATCATACTGCTTGTAAAGCTCTCCGGTTTTGTCTATCACCCAATAGCAAACAGTATCTCCATCAGCAACAAACGACCGGACTTCATGAGCTATAATCAGCTCTCCTTTTACAGAAATTGTTTCTTTTTGTTGTGCAGGCAATGCTGTCTGAGAGGTCTGTGCCTCATCACTTCTGGAATAGGAATATACCGTACCGTTTTTCTCCAAAAGTAAAGTTTTATCAGACAAATCTTTAATCACCAATGTATCAGAAAAAGCAATCGTCTAGTGGTTGCCAATACTTTTACCGGCGAAAATAAGTACATCCCCCTCTTTTTTCCATGATTCATACTGAAGAGTAGCCATATTTATAGAAGAAGCTGTTCCATCGGGCTCAAGAACAAAACCCTGCTGCATATTTTCCATACCCGGTACAGGTTCAACCCATGCACCTTCTATACTGGCTCCGTTACATGCCGGAAGTAAAGCCATACAACCTAAAGCCATTGTGCTTATCCAAATAAGATTCTTCATAACTTTTATTAATTTAATATTGAATTTAAAATGCAATTTATCAAGAAAATATCGAATCTGCAAAAACTGAATCTAAAGATAATTTAATGCACGCCTGAAAAGAAAAAAGATAATGCCCGTAAAAACCGGGCATTATCTTAAAAACAGAAGCATAACCTTATCAGTTTTTCTTAAGTTCAAAATCGAATGTTGCCGGAACAAAACCAGGCAATGCAACAGGTTCATTGTCACCTTCACCCAACGAAACTTCAGGGACATAAATCTTGAACTTCAGATTTGTTGTTTCTACTTCGTAATTCGCTCCATCAACCGGAGATACTTTAACCTCAATATGTAAATTCTGAGCCTCTCCACCTTCAGTTTCCGACGGAATTGATACATTCAGTTCCAAAGGCTTCGGATCGAGAACGAATAAAATACTATCTTTTTCTGTATTCAGTTCCGGTTCGTATCCTATCTTATAACTTACATCACCTACTGCTTCTACAATCTTATTCGCAGTTTCCTCATCACCAACAATATCAAGTACAATATCTTTTATCGGGAAACTGTCAAAATAAACAGTATCATTGTCCACCTTTACCGCAACATCTGTGCCCTCAGGAGTATCTTCTCCTCCATCAGTTCCGTCTTCCGTTGTAGTAGATTCGGTCAGATAAAACATTTTTCCTGTATAATTGCCAAACATATGATCTGTTGTCACTTCGACAGGAGGTGTCGGAGTTGTTTCGTCGTCATCACTGCAAGCTACAAAGCCCAAAGAACATCCAAGCATCAGCATGGAAATAAATAAACGGTTCAGTTTAATTTGTTTTTTCATTTCTCTAATTTTTCGTTTGAAACTTCAATTATTAGTTTTATCAGCTGACACATAAAAAATGTCAGGCAACAAGTATTACCGCACAAGTTTATAGAGAAAAATAAATAAAATTTTTATTGAAGAATTTTAACATTTAGCCATGCAGGATTCATATCAATTCATCATTTAGAGAGTAAAAAGCCATTTAATGTTCAACAAAAAAACATATATTATGAAAACTCATTTTCCATTTTGCAAGGGATTTATAATGGCAGCAGCACTGACAAGCATTATGGGATTGTCATCTTGCCTGGATGACGATGATGAAAACTATTATAATATTAATTATCCTAATGCACTGGTTACTGTTAAGAGTGATGCAAATGATAGTTTTTTCCTCCAGCTGGATGACAGTACAACACTGCTACCGGTAAATCTCGCATCTTCTCCCTTTGGAGATAAAGAAGTGCGTGCTCTTGCCAATATAGAAGAAGTAGATGAACCGAGCGGAGCATATACTAAAGCTGTACATATTAATTGGATAGACAGCATTCTCACCAAACCGATAGCTACTGACTTGGGAGAGGAAAATGACCAGACTTACGGAACAGACCCTGTAGAAATAGTTAAAGACTGGGTAACAATAGCAGAAGACGGATATCTGACCTTACGATTCCGTACTGTATGGGGAGCAGGATCTCAACCTCATTTTGTAAACCTATTACTGGGAAATAATCCTGACAATCCGTATGAAGTAGAATTCAGACACAACGCATATGGAGATACATACGGCGAGTCTGGAGATGCACTGGTAGCATTTAAGCTGGACGGGCTTCCTGATACAGAAGGAAAGACAGTAAAGCTTACTCTCAAATGGAAATCATTCAGCGGAGATAAGTCTGCAGAATTCGATTATTGTACACGTAAATCGCTGGCTCCTCAGAACTCAGCAATTACATCTGTAAGAAGCAATTACAAACTCAAGTAACCCCTTTATAAATATATAGATACACTTAAAGAAGACAAAAACCTAGAAAATGTCCCGGTAGCATGATTTTCCATATTCTAAATAACCGCATACCATAACTTTTATCATGCTTACCGGGACTTTTATTGTAATATGTTATCTCTACGTATTATACAATCTTCACCAATTGATCCCTTTCCTATTGAAAAAATATTGGTTGCCGAAAACCATGTCCCGACAACCAATAACGAATCTTTATTTATACTCAAATTCCACAATATTTTGCGTATCAGCCGATGAAGAAGATATATAAGCTTTAAACTTGCCCGGCTCTGCAACCCATTCATGTTTGCGATCATCAAAGAATTGTAAGTCCTCCGGTTTTATCGTAAAAGTTATTTCTTTTTCTTCACCTGGTTGAAGTGAAACTTTCTGAAATCCTTTTAACTCTTTCTGCGGGCGAAGCAAAGAACATTTTTCATCTCCAATATACAATTGAACGGTTTCTTTTCCGGCTACCGTTCCTGTATTCTTAACCTTTACTGAAACCGACAGAGTTTCTCCTTCATTCATTTGTTTAGCCGACAAAACAGGCTTACTATACTTGTAAGTAGTATAACTCAATCCATAGCCAAACGGGAAGAGAGGTTTAATCTTCTTAGTGTCATACCAGCGATACCCAACTAAAATATCCTCTTTATATTCCTGTTTGATACTATCGCCCGGATAACTCATTTCGCCATAAAAATGAGCCGGACAATCTTTCAGTTTTACCGGATAAGAGAAAGGAAGCTTTCCGCTAGGATTTACTTTTCCAGTAAGCACATCAGCCAGTGCATCTCCTCCAACCGAACCTAGATACCAGGACTGTACGATAGTTGGAACCTCTTTTACCCACGGCATCTCGACAGCATTTCCACTTACGATTACAGCTACCAGATTCTTATTTACTTTCAACAAGCCCTCAATCAGTTCATTCTGACCAAAAGGAAGTTCGTAAGACAAGCGGTCACCTCCTTCACAATCTTGGAAATGATTCTTGTTCAATCCGCCAATAAAGATAACCAGATCAGCCTTAGCTGCCTTTTCTACGGCATCATTGCGTAAAGAATCGACTTTAGCCTGAGATATTTTTTCCTCACGTCCATACATTGGACGGCCAGCTGCATATCCTTGTGCATATACAATACGATTGCCAAAGTATTTTTTCAGTCCATCCAACGGTGATATAAATTTCTTCACCTTCAATTCGGAAGAACCTCCTCCCAACATCAAATTACGTGTAGCATTATCACCTACAACCAATATCTGCTTATACTGATCAGGAGCAACAGGCAATAAAGCTGGTTGCTTTTTGGCCGCTTCATTTTTCAATAGCACGATACCTTCTGTTGCTACCTGATAAGCAGCCTGTTCATGAGCTTCATTGGTCATCGATCCAAAAGGTTTCTGACGATTCATGGCTGTACGGAAAATCAAGCGCAAGACACGAGCAGCCTTATCTTTCACTACCTCCATCGGTATTTTTCCTTCCTTAACCATCTTCAGATAGTTCCTTCCCAAATAGTAGTCGTCATACCCAAACTCCGACTCAGAAGTCAAGCCATTGGTATACGATCCCATTTCAATATCCAGTCCGTACATGGCAGCTTCATATGTATCATGTGCGGCTCCCCAGTCGGTTATCACACACCCGTCGAATCCCCATTCACCTTTCAGTATGTCATTATTCAGCAGTTTATGGTGAGTAGCATGCATTCCGCGTACTTTATTGTATGCTCCCATGATGCTCCATACACCACCACGCTGTACGGCGGCTTTAAATGCCGGAAGATAAATTTCATACAAAGCACGATCACTAACCTGTACATCGATGTGCCCGCGCCAAAGCTCCTGATTATTTAATGCATAATGTTTCACACAAGCAGCCACACCGTTTTTCTGAACTTCCTGAATATAAGGAACACACATCTCAGAAGCCAGATAAGGATCTTCTCCCAAGTATTCAAAATTTCTTCCGTTAAGTGGAGTACGATAAATATTCACCCCCGGTCCTAACAGTACATCTTTCTCGCGGTAACGCGCTTCTTCACCAATCGCTTTACCATACTTCGCAGCCAGATCCGGATTCCAGCTAGCTGCCAGACAAGTCAATGCCGGAAAAGCTGTACAGCTATCACTCGTCCATCCGGCATATCCCCAGTCGTTCCAATTAATTTCGGCACGAACTCCATGTGGCCCGTCACTCATCCACAGTTCAGGAATACCCAAACGTGGACAACCGGGTGAACTGAATTTACCCTGAGCGTAACTGAGTCTTGTCTTCTCTTCCAATGTCATTCGCTTCAGAGCATCCTGTACTCTTACTTCCAACGGCTGTTTATCATCCAGATAAACAGGAATATCCGTTTTATTTTGTGCATGTAACGAAGCACATGCAATACTCAATAATCCTATAAAAATAAACGTCTTTTTCATAATATTCTTTTTTCAGCCAAGATAATATTATTCTGAAACAATATCAACTACAGCTTCTTTTAATCCCTCAGAAATCGCTTTCAAACGCGCTGCTCCTGTTTTTCCATTATTCTGCAATACGACCAAGCATTTACCGTTGAACGCCTTTCGTTTATTATCTTTAAAACGTTCCATCGAAGTCTGGCTTCCATTGTCAACTCCAGCTATAAACAGGTTTCCTTCTACTTCAAAACGAACCAGATTATCCGCAAGAGGACAAATATTTCCTTCTGCATCCAAGATTTCTACTGTTACAAAACTCAAATCAGTACCGTCTGCTTTCAAGATATTTCTATCTGGAGTCAGACGTATCATACTCGGTGTTCCCGCTGTACGAATTTCTTTTTCGGCAACCACTGTTCCTGCTTTTCGAGCAACAACCTTAACACTTCCCGGCTCATATTTTACACGCCAAAAAACATGTAAATGATTATCATCTTTCGATTTTATTCCTTGTGATTTACCATTCACAAACAGTTCCACTTCATCTGCCTGATTGTAATAACACCACATATCAACATCCTGTCCCTCGGTCCAGTTCCAATGCGGGAAAAGATGCAAGACTTGTTTATCTGTCCATTCCGACTGATAGAGATAGTATACATCTTTAGGGAAACCAGCCAAATCAACAATACCAAAATATGAACTGCGTGCGGGCCAGCCATAAGGAGTCGGTTCACCGATATAGTCGAAACCAGTCCATACATATTGCCCGCTGATAAAATCATTTTTCTTTATCAACAGCAAACTTTCTTCATGAGTATTTCCCCAGGGAACATGACAGTTTTCATAAGAAGAACATGCAAATGTTGAATCATAAAATGGTTTATCCCAGCGTTCAGGCCAAATAAACATTTGGTCGCTCGGCATCCGGTAATATCCACGTGTCATCAGAGCCGAATTACTTTCCGTAATGATAAACGGTTTGCCAGGGAAATTTTTTGGAACCTCAGGAATGTTGACATTATGATAATTATAGCCAATGATATCCAACGCTCCGGAACGGAACAAATGATTAGCAGGATTAGGTTCATTGCATCCAGCTGTAATCGGACGAGTCGGATCCAAGGTTCTTACAAAATCGGCCAGTTTCTTTGTAAGTAAAGAGTTTACACTTTCTTCACCTTCCTTAGCCAGCATGTCTGCCGAGTGGCCGAAATTCAGAATCAGGTTAGCTTCTTCCAGACTTAAAGTATCAGCCTGCGCATCACTCCATTGTTCCAATACCTCATTTCCGATACTCCACATAAAAATAGAAGGATGATTACGGTCGCGAAGAATAAAATCGTGCAAATCTTTTTCATGCCATTCATTGAAGTAACGTGCATAATCATGAGCAGTCTTTTTCTTGCGCCACATGTCAAACGCTTCATCCATTACAATAAATCCCATACGGTCGCACAAATCAAGCAGTTCTGGTGCCGGAGGATTATGTGAACAACGGATACCATTACAGCCCATTTCTTTCAAGATCTGCAACTGGCGTTCGATGGCACGTACATTGACCGCTGCTCCCAGGCATCCCAAATCATGATGCATGCAGACACCATTTATTTTGACCGGCTTGCCATTCAGCGTAAACCCTTTTGCTGCATCAAAAGAAAACCTACGAATACCGACAGGAGTTACATAACGATCGACACATTGTCCATCTTTCTGAATTTCTGTAACCAAAGTATACATGTAAGGACGCTCAATGCTCCACAATAAAGGAGAGCTTACCTTTAAATCTTGAGAAACATCAACAGCCTTTCCTGCTATTGTATTCAGAGAAGACTCTGCCTGAGCAACTTTCTTTCCCTCTGCATCTTGCAGGATAGAATAAACAGATACTCCAGCATCTGCCTGCGTTCCTATATTCTCAACCGTTGTAACGACTTTCAAAGAAGCCTGCTGAGTATCGACACTTGTTGTAGTAACATATGTTCCCCACTCTGCAACACGGATATCTCCTGTTTTCACCAACCATACGTTACGATAAATACCACATCCCGAATACCAGCGAGAATTAGGCTGTTCAGCATTATCAACACGTACAGCTATCACATTCTTTTCTCCCCACTTCAGATATGGAGTCAAATCGTAACTGAATGAAATATATCCATAAGGACGCTTGCCCAACGAAATTCCATTAATGAAAACTTCCGAATTCATGTAAACTCCATCAAACTCGATACGAAAATGTTTTCCTTTATTTCCGTCCGCTGGAATAAACGTCTTCCGATACCATCCGATACCACCAGGCAAAGCACCTCCACCTGTTCCCGAAGAATTATCCTGACTGAAATCTCCTTCGATGGCCCAGTCATGGGGTAAATTTAATTTTCTCCAACCCGAGTCAGCAAAATCTACTTGTGCAGCCAATGAATCATCAATCAGAGAAAAACACCATCCGTCATTAAAGCTCAGTCTTTCTCTCGGCTCAGAAGAAGGAGAGCTGCATGCTCCCAATAAGAACATGCAGCACACTCCTATTATAATAGATTGAATAAATTTATGACTCATAAATTTTACAACTGAATGGTTTGTGAAGTTCCATTATATTTTACAACAATACCTTTAGCATTCATATCGAACGGCTTCGGGCTATTGGCATTCACTTGAATTATTTCGAATGTACGTTCTTTCAACATACCGTCAAACTCACCTGTACGTTCTCCTATTACCAATTGCTTTTTAGCTTCGTTGTAAGTCATCGGAATCATCGCATATTTACCTTGCTCATAATTATAGTTTACACCTTCATCTTCATATAAAGTAAAGGCAGCATCCGCACCCTGATAAACATACAACTTGATATGTTCTGCCTGCTTTTCATCCGTATACTGGATCTCAGGACCGAAAGGTACAATTGAACCGGCACGCACGAACAACGGAATACGTTCGTAAGGAGCATCTACCATTTTCTTCTCACCACCTGCCTGGAACTTGCCAGTATAGAAGTCGTACCATCCTGCTGATTTCGGGAAATATACCTCACGACTTCTGTCACCGTAGTGATAAACCGGAGAAACCATGAATGACGGACCGAACATGAACTGATCGCCAACATTGTTTACATTCGTATCGGCAGTAAAGTCCATTACCAGCGGACGCATAATCGTATAGTCGTTAAACCATGTCATACCAGCCAATGAGTAGATATACGGCATCATGCGGTAACGCAGTTTAGAATAGTAAACAACCGAATTGTAAGCCGGATGACCTTCGGGAGCAATTTCCCATATTTCGCGGAACGGATATTGTCCGTGTGCACGATACAACGGACAGAATGCACCAAACTGATACCAGCGTGCATTCAGTTCACGCCATTCCTTATAATCAGCATTTTCTGTTTTTGTTTCATTCCACTGTTTCTGTCCTGCTACATAGCGGTTCTCTACACAGAAACCACCAATATCCATTGTCCAGTAAGGTATACCGCTTACTGCAAAATTCAATCCGGCAGTAATCTGTGCTTTCATATCTTCCCAGCGGGTTCCTATATCACCACTCCATGTAGCTGTAGAATAACGCTGCAAACCGGCGAATCCAGAACGGGTTAGCAGGAAGACACGCTTATTATTGTCTACACTGCGCTGGCCGTCATAGATTGCTTCAGCATTCATCAGTGCATAAGCATTGAAATATTCGGCAGAAGGTCCCAATGCTGTAGGACCGCATAAATCCTTACGATATTGCAAATCCGTACAGTCGCGTACGTTCGGTTCGCTGGCATCCATCCACCAGGCATCAATACCCAACGGATAATAATGTTCGTACATCTGCTTCCAGAACAATTTACGTGCATCTGCATCGTAAGCATCATAGAAGCCATAATGATAACCCGGACCTACCCAGTCTTTCAGGCTGTCTTTAACTGACTGCTGATAAATCCAGCCATTCTTATCAAACTCCTTGTAATGTTCAGTTGTTACATAGAATTTCGGCCATACAGAAATCATCATACGTCCGTGCATGGCATGAATGGAGTCGACCATAGCCTGAGGATCAGGGAAACGGTTCTTGTCGAATTCATGACTTCCCCAGGCATCTTCCGGCCAGTGATTCCAGTCGAGGACAATATTGTCAATCGGAATCTGACGGTTGCGGAAACCTTTCAATGCACCAAGCATTTCATCAGAGGTATTATACTTTTCACGGCTCTGCCAGAATCCCATTGCCCATTTCGGCATGATAGGAGCTTTTCCGGTAAGAGTACGGTAACCGCTGATTACATCATCCATATTATCACCGGCTACAAAATAATAATCAAGCTGCTTGGTCATTTCACTCCACCACGACTGCTTGCCCTGTTCTTTCGGATCAACTGGGCTCAGTACACGCAGTCCCGAGTAAGAAACAGCTCCATCCGGCTCCCATTCTATTTTAAGAGGAACTTTCTTTCCAGCTTCCAGGTTGACAGCAAATTTATAACTGTTCGGATTCCATGCCGTACGCCAGCGTTCAGGAACTACCAGTTCATTATTTATATATACTTTCGTATAACCGGCATAATAAAGGATAAACTTAAACTCACCCGATTCTGAAGGTTCAATCATACCTTCATACGTTACTTTTGCTCCCATGAACGGGAAATTCTCAGGCAGGTTAACTACCTTCGACAAGTCTTCACGTTTCAGATGTTCGAAATAAAGAGAAGGCTCACGGCGAACAATGGTTTCTGCTCCTGACTTTGCATCAGGTACATAAGTACCGGTCAGTGCTCCTTCCTTGCCGTCCTTGTCATATAGTTTAAATACCTGTCCTAGCTGAGAATAGTCATTGGGGTTACCAAAACGACAAAGAGAATAACTGTCCAGCAGAACACCATAATTCTTGTTCGATACAATGAATGGAACAGATACCTTTGTATTATACTGGAACAACTCTTCGTTCTTTCCTTTATAGTTGAATTCCTCTGCCTGATGCTGACCCAGCCCATAAAAAGCTTCATCATCGGGAGATTCGAATACCTGACGGATTGAATATCCTTTGGTACCTTCCACTTCGATAGGAGTAAATGTCTTTCCTCCCCCCTTATTTTCCTGAAGAATCATCTTTCCGTTTTCATCCGTAAACCAGACTTCACCGGTAGAGCTTAAAACAAAAGCCTTGACTTCTTTGGTTGAAACAGTGATTGTATCTCCCTGCTGTGAAACAGTAAACGGAGTCTGTTTTTCCTGAGGAACAACAACTAGACTCTTTGAATCGGTAAATTTGCTTTCCGGAGTAGCAGATACATGTATCAACTTATCTCCCATTACCTGAAAACGAACCAGGCGAGTATCCTGTCCTCCCTTTTGCTGAACCTTAACGATGACACCATTATCTGTCTGTTCATAGACCTTGCCAGAGCAGGACCCAAAAATCAGCCCCGCCAACAAACAGTAAGAAATGTTTTTCATATTCATAAACCTATGTTTAAAGTTAAATACTAAATACATCTTTATCTCGTATTGCAAATTTAAACATTCCCCTATAAAACAACTAGTTATAATGTTTTACAAAAGGGAAAGTTTTCAATACATAGGTCTATCAAATGTTTCTAACTTAGGTATAATTTGTTACTTATCTTCCCTTTCCTGATATGCAGAAGGCAAAACCCCAAATTCTTCTTTAAAATAACGACTGAAATACTTAGGATTATTAAATCCTACCTGAAAAGCAATTTCCGAAACATGAAGCTGACTGTCACGCAACAGTTGAGCTGCTCTTTTCAGACGAATTACACGAATAAACTCGATAGGAGTTTTTCCTGTAATCTGTAACATCTTCTTATACAAATGAACCCTGCTCATGCCCAGTTCACGACTCAGCTCTTCTACCGACAGATCACTGCGAGAGATATTGTCCTCTACATATTTTATAGCTTTCTCTATCAGCTTTTCATCCAAAGAAGTAATGACAATATCACTAGGCGCAGGATCGATAGTACCCTTTGACACATTATAACGGCTTAATTCTATCAGTTTTCTGATACGCAGAACCAGAATAGTCATATTAAATGGTTTCGTCACATAATCATCTGCCCCCATGGTCAATCCTTCCACTTTCGATTCCGTATTTTGTTTAGCTGAAAGCAGAATCACCGGAATGTGTGCTGTACGTTTATCTTCTTTTATCAAACGGCACAATTCGTTTCCATCCATTTCAGGCATCATAATATCACTAACCACCAAGTCGGGCATTTCTTCACTGTTTTGCAAGATATCCCATGCCTCTTTTCCGTTCGATGCTAGTTTCACCCGATACTGCAATCCCAGGCTATACTCCATAAACAGACGGAAATCGTCATTATCATCTACAATCAGCAACAATGGGAATTTGCTCTTGTCGGCCTCTTCATTAGACTGTCCTGCTGCTTCAGGAAGTAAATCCGGAACCGGCATGGAGTTAGCCGAATGATATTGCACATCAACATGCTTCACCGGTATATGTACAACAAATACAGCTCCTTTACCGATATTATCGAAAACTGTGACATCTCCTCCATGTAAAGCAACAAAATCGTGTACCAGACTTAATCCAATGCCTGTACCGCTCGTTGCATCCACGTTTTCTTTGTTTTCTGTCTGATAAAAACGATCGAATATATGTTCCTTATCCGCATCACTTATTCCTACCCCTGTATCGGCAACCTTTATTTCTATCACATCGATATCTTCCTGAATGTGCTCTACCATAACCGTAACCCTGCCACCTTCAGGAGTGAACTTAAACGCATTAGCCAGCAGATTCATCACAATCTTACCTACCTTGTCGGCATCGAAAGCCATTGTAAAATGATCTACACTCGAAAAGAACGAAAAGTGTATCTGCTTTTTATCGGCCATCAGCAAGAAAGAATCGCATACCCCTTGTATGTAAGTAATGATATCTCCTTCAGAAAGTGATAAATGATGAGAACTCATTTCACCTTTTCGGAAATCAAGCAACTGATTGACCAGTACCAGCAGACGATGTGCGTTGCGATACATAAGCTGAAGCCTCATTTTTCGAGATTCATCATTGCTTTCTTCTTTCAGCATCTGTTCCAGCGGAGCAATAATCAGAGTCAGCGGAGTACGAAGTTCATGACTGATATTGGTAAAGAAACGGAACTTCATATTATTTACTTCCTCATTCTTGGCTACTTCCAGTTCTATCTGATGTAACTTGAACTTTTCTCTCTCACGCTTCAGCAAACGGAAACGTGCCAGGAACAGTAGTCCTACACCAATCATAAAATACAATAAATAAGCCCACCAGGACATCCAGAACGGAGGCAAGACTTCTATTTCAAGACTCGATACATCCTGACCGATATATCCGTCGCTATTGACAGCTTTCGCGCTCAGAATATACTTTCCGGGAGCCAAATTTGTAAAAGTCAGACTATGCACGCCCTCAGGCAGTGAAAGCCATTCTTTGTTAAAACCTTTAAGCTGATACATATAGCGTGTTTTCTCCGGCAAAAGCAAATTGTCGGAAGCCAGGAATATAGAAAAAATATTCTGCTTATAATCCAGCGTAAGTTTGCCTATACGATTAAGAGATTCTGGCAACAATACACGACCGTCTACACGTTCGCCTACCTGTATTTCTTTGTTGAACAATGAAAGACCAGCAAACAACACCTTAGGAAGTAATTTATTATAACGGACATTTTCCGGACTAAATACATTTATGCCATACAGTCCTCCTAAAAGTATTGCTCCATTATTCAATTCACGGATAGACCTGAGATTAAAATCACAATTCTGAAGTCCATCTTTGTCATTATATACATGCGGAACAAACTGATACTCACCTGTATCACCTTTCGTTACATTCAGATGAATCAGCTGGCGTGCCGATGTTACCCACATATCTCCGCTATTATCTTCTGCCACTCCTGCAATAATACCTCCGTTATCCGGCATGACATCAGACAAACTCTTCACTTTTCCAGACTTTACATTATAGATATTAAGCCCGCCACGAGTGGCAATCCATACAAGTCCCCGACTATCTTTAAATACCTGATTTATTTCATTATGAGTAATTCCTACACTATCTTTTTCCTGCAAAACAGCCTTTATCTTACGACTTTCTACATCAAAGACAGCTACTCCCTGACTGGCAGTACCTATCACCAGGTCGTTTTCATTGGTAAAGCACAAGGAAACAATATGATTATCATTTAAGCCTGCCTTCTCCAAGTCTATCGTCTGAAAACTATGATCAGAAGGATTCAGACATTGAATACCGGCATCCAAAAAGCCAATCCATATATTACCTTTCCGGTCTTCCTGCAAAGCCCAAATCTTATCACTCAGAAGCTTACTTCCATCACCGGCTTTAAACGAACGTACCGCAGTACCTTCGATACAATACAAGTCCCCATTGAATGTGCCTACCCACAGTTTTCCGTCGGAAGCTCTCAGCAAAGCAACAACAGGTTCTTCTCCCAATGTAAAATGTTTTTCTATTTGACGAGTAGTATAGTTCCAAAGCATTACTCCATTGTCATTTGTACCCAGCCATGCCTTATCTTTTCCTTCAGGCTCTATACTTGTCACATCACCTGTATAATCTATTTCGAATTTAAATATGCTTTCGCCATAGTAAGAGATACCTTTCTTGTAAGTTCCAACCCATACAATTCCATCTCTGTCTGTATACAACGTATAAACCGTATTATGAGATAGGCTCCGGTCTGTATTTTTCTCAGAAGAAACAGATACTACCCGTCCGTCAGCTTTCGTAAGAATATCTATACCGCTATAATCCTTGCCCATCCAAATTCTGCCTTTAGCATCCTGCGTAATGCTATGCACAAAGTCAGAACGGTTACGCCAACGTTCCGTAACGTCTTCCTGCCATTTTCCTTTCTCCAAATCGTATACCCACACGCCTGAGATACTATATATCCAAATACATTCCTCCCGATCGACAAATAAGGAAAAATCAATTTGCTTACCATCCTGGTTATCATTCTTCACTTCTTCCTTTATCCATCTGACAGTCAACCGGTCACGATCAACACAAACCAGCAAGCCTGTATCATAGACAAATAAAATTCCATCCTTACACTCTGCTATATCCGAAATACCGACCAACGGCAATTTATGTTCCTGAAAAGAAAAACATGCCGGCTTACTGTTCTTATTATACCGGTAGCATCCCTCTCCCATTACATAAATCCAAACATTTTCCTTTGAATCGACAAAGATATCACTTGGAACTCCTCTGCTTCCCAATGAAGTCATAAACGGAGTTAAATCGGTTTGAAACACTTCTTTTGCCTTGTCAAACAGTACATACCCCTTTGCTGTCTTTACCCAGAATTGCCCGTCAGGCAGTTCTACTATACTCTCTATAAAGTTATCAGGAAGTGAATTCTGATTATACTCCTGACGAGTAAAAACCTTAAATGTATACCCATCGTAACAGTTTAACCCTGCTAATGTACCAAACCACATAAGTCCCTCACGGTCTTTATAAATACACCGTACAGAATTATTTGATAATCCGTCGGATACTTCGAGATGCTTAAACATGAAAGACTGCGCATGCAGGGAAAGCAATGAAAAAAGCAAGGCTAGCAAAGTGTATATTCTTATCATATCACATATCAATTTCTAAAGCAAAGAAAGTAAATTTTTGTAAAGCAAACAAACCTTTTACTTCCTTTTTTCTCTCTCGACACAATGACTAACTCAATCTGTTATCGTTGTATTCCGCATAAGCAAAAAACGATTTATCTATCTGAAATAAAAGGAGTTGCACACCCATTCCCGAATACTATAAAAAATATCAAGATGAGTTACTTTTTCTTTGTACAAATTTTCAAAAAACATCAGCATAAATAAAACAAAACATGCTGATCTTTTCTGAGAAAGAACAGCATGTTTTTGTTCCATATATAAAAAGCCCTTCACACTTACACAAATAAGTAAAAGGTGTGAAGGGCAAAACTAGTATTTATTTTATACCTTCCATCAATCCATTATATTCCAGTTCATCATAAACCTGCAAATTTTTACGGTCGAACACTCCATCACCTCTATCCCAGTAGAACGGAACGAGTCCACGAGCATTGGCCTCGCGTACAACACACTTATCGAAAGCGGCACGCGACAAATCATGTCCTTCCTGAGCCTGCTGATCGGGCAAAGTACGACGGACAGCTGCAAATTCTCCAATAATAACAGGTACTCCCTGATCGGTAAACTTCTCTTTCAGCTTCTGGAACTGCGACTTTATATAATCTTCCCCACAGATATTATCCCATCTGCCTTCATACGTTCCGGTAGCATATTTTTTGTTTTCCTCACCCCAGAAATAGAAAGCCTTTCCCCAGCTTTCATCATTTTCCATTCCACAGAACTGCCAGGAACTATAATAATGCACTTCCACACTCAAGCGGTCAGGAGTCATATCAACAGGCAAAGAAGTCATATACTGCATCGTTTTGTCTATGTCAGTAGAAGGTCCCTGAACAATCAGGTTACGGTAAACATTCTTTCCACCGGTAGCTCTTACAGCATCCACAAAAGTCTGCTCGTATTTCAGCAAAGTAGCCATATCATCTTCATCTTCTACATTAGGCTCATTACATCCGGCAAACAACAAATGTTCATCATAGTCGCGGAAATAGGTGGCAATCTGTGTCCACAATACTTTCTGCTTATTATTTACCTCTTCACTATATCCGTTGGGAATATCATTTTCAAGCCATCCGCCATCCCAGTGTATATTCAGAATAGCATATAAATCGTTCTGCATGCAATAATCCACCACTTCCTTCACACGTGACAACCATGAAGATTTTATTTCGTAAGTAGTTTCATCACTCAGATACTGATCCCATGCACACGGAATACGTACAGCATTGAATCCCATCTCACGTATCTTGTCTATCATGGCAAGGGTTGTAGCAGGATTTCCCCAAGCAGTTTCACCACCTGTTGCCTCCAGTGAATTTCCCAAGTTCCATCCTATTTTGATATTTTTCATCAATTCAGGAGCATCCTGTTCCATTCCAGTCTTGTCTGCTTCAGGTACAGAAAGAGCTTCCTGAGTAACAGTAACAGATTCTGTCAGATTATCCAATGTAAATACAATGGTAGCAGTACGTATCTCTCCTGTTGCATTCTGAGCCACCATGAATGTTTCAGTACGTGTTTCTACCGCACGTGTATCCACATGTTGAATCCAGTCTGCATTAATGTCAATCTGACAATCACCGGTAGTCTGCATCTGTACTGTAAATTCTCCTCCTTCACCAGGCAACGTGTATTCATGCTCTTCTACCAGCAAATAGTCATTGGCAGTCTGTACCACCTTCACCGTTCCATTAACCTCAGCTCCTTTTACTGTAATTACAGCTGTTCGATTTTCTGTATTCGGATTTTCTGTGACATGTACCAAATATTTAGCTGTTTTTTCGGATGTTGAAACTTGTTGAACAACAGAACACCAGTCGGCTGCATCGGAAGTTACTTCATAAGCAGCATTAGACTGTATATACAAAAGAGCTTCACCCTCATGCTTTCCAAAAACCAGTTCCTCTTTCGAAATCTTCAGATATGGAGCACCGGTAGTATCATCTTCAGAGCAAGCACTCAACAGCAAACTCATTAAACAAGTAAGAGTTCCCAGAAAATAAATAAAAGTATTTTTCATAGTTCGTTATGGTTAATAGTTTAAGAGGCATACATATCTGGCAGCAGCCATCAATATGTATGCCTCTTTATATTTGTATTACAAAATTTTCAGACTGTCAATTGTAACATTTACAGCATCCAGATCAGCAATATCACTGAACATATCGAAGATATCGATTACAAATACAATGACACCATTATAAGCAGCTTCCGGTTTCATCTTGATGGTATAAGTACCGTCACCTTTCACCTTCACATCGCTTGTTCCTGAATAAGCAGGCCACCATCCATCAGCAGTACACATCAGTCCTGCATTATATTCTTTGGTAGCGGCATCTCCAGTAAGGCCACTGATAGTAAATGTCAGTTCCATCGAATAGTCGAAAACAATGCTTGCCGGATCAATTGGACTTGCAGATGCAGTTTCGCCATACATATTATAAAGCTCGATACGGAAATTATTCTTATCGGTTTCCAGATGTCCCCAAACCAGTTTAGAGTTGTCTACAGCTATCGATGTAGCCTCTGGCTGTGAGGTTCCTCCTCCTGCATTAGGAATAAAGTGATAAGCCTGGTATTCATCTTTTTCAGCACTGCGTGCACCTACCCACATTCCCATAACATTACCGGCAGCCGACTCAATGCTCAAAATACGTAACTGATTATTGCCATCAGCTCCAAACATGATATCACCACCACCGATATGATAAGAAGGAACATTTCCACTAAAGGTATAAATACCCTTTTCATCCAATGTATAAGTTCCACTTGCAGTAGTACCGTCAGGCATTGCAAACTCATAAGTCATAGTTTTTGAATCGAGAGTCATAGAAAGCTGATCCAATCCGCTAACAGGTGTTGCCCAGTCTGGATAATTGCCGGCAGTAAAGTTATTCATCAGACTACCGTCCAGATTTGCCCAGTCAAAAGGAACATCGGCCGACATTGTCCATTTTATTTTACTGGTAACCACTTCCGATACCATATCTTCCCATCCGTCGGGCAAAGCTGGTTCTGGATCTGGTTTATCTTCAGGTACATAATTGTCAGCATATTCTTTCGAAACGAAGTTCCAGATCAACCACCACGGACCTTCACTGTTATCACGCATTACTCCAATACGCATATGGTTTTCATCCAATTCGAGCAACTTCAAGTCGCGGCTCCAGTTAGTACTTCTGTCGCTCCAAGAAGGAGTATGCAGCAGTTCACAGTCAGTAAATGTGATTGTATGATTGCTTGTATTAAGCATGAACGTACCAGAAGCAGTTTCTTTCGAAGAAGAATTGTAAACAGTCACGTTTGCTCCACCTTTCAGACCAAATGTCATGGTACTTTCCCAAATAGCATCATCAGCAGTATGACCTACTCCCGGATCCCAGTTAGCACTCCAGTTATTCCATTCTACTGTTGTACTAGGATCGGCATAAGTCATTTCTCCAGCAGCATAGCCATACGATCCATTATCGAATATCCATACTTTTTCATTGTTTACACCTCCGGTAAGATATGTCCACAAATCATCATTTACGAAATCTGCACAGAAGCTATCTATTGTAAATGTTGCCGGATTACCATAAACAATACCACCTCTTGTCTGAACACCGAAAGTCACTTCATACTCTCCCTCAAAAGGCATTTGCAATGTTACTTCTCTTTCCTGACTTCTTCCCTGAGGATGTTGCCAGCAAACCTGATAACTTGAAGGCATTAAACTCTTCAGATAAACAATATTTGGATTTTCCGAATCGTGAGTGATAGAGAAAGCTATTCCTTCTACCAGATCGTCTACGGTAACGTCTTTCCCTTCCAGTTCAAAGGAATCGGGAGTACATGCCGAAAACAGTCCGACTGTTATAATCAGCCATGCAATATATAATTTAGATATCAGTTTTTTCATAACTTCTTGTGTTTTTAATTCCAACCTTCATTTTGTTTCAATACCCCATTCGATAATGTAATCTGATTGTTAGGTATCTGAGAGAGTCCCTGCTTCTTTACGATATCTGATTCCTTAATAGTTACATTATCAGGATTGCCACCACTGGTTACAGAAGTATTGGTTGCAATCTGAGAAGCGGCATATTCTACTCCCTGACGTAACAAGTCCCAATAGCGCTGTCCTTCGAAAGCAAACTCCAGCATACGTTCATTCATGATATTATCTTTTGTAGCTGTCACTTCACGATAGTTGCTTGAAAGAGTCAGACTACCATCTTCATCCTCAGAAGTATAAGCACGCTGGCGGACTTTATTCAAATACTCTTGTGCATTCGGACTTCCCAGCTCTGCGGCCATCAACAAGACATCAGCATAACGCATTACAATGAAATTCTGATATTGAGAAATCTGGAAATCTCCTTCTCCAAGACCTGAAATTTCATCAACCAGCGACCAGGCACCACTAGCTTCGTCTTTCATCCATTTAGACATCGGAGTATATTTCTTCACTGTATATCCGGTGTATTCACGCTGGTCTTTATAAGAAGTTTCAAAATCAGCTTCATCAGAAATACCCTCACTTACCAGATTAATGATAGAAGCTTCACGACGTTCATCACCTGTACCGTATGATGTCCACATCTTAGGATTTACTGTACATCCTCCCCAGCCTCTTCCGTAAGGTGCATGTCCCAGATAGTTACGTAATCCCATGTTAACCAGCCAGCGGTTACCATCATTGTTTCCGTTATAGTCCTGAGTATAGTTAAACTTCTGTGCCAAAACGACTTCTTTATTACCGTCGCCAGCATAAGTAGAAGTTTGTTCGTAATCGCCAGTACTCTTATTTAAAGCCCATGTCGTAGAAGCAGCAGGCCACAAATTTTTAAATTCGTCTACCAGTCCATAGCCTTCAGATTCGGCAACAGCGATGAAATCTTCCAATCCCTGCAAAACAGTGCTCTTTGTTACACCTTCTACCTGAGGTTCCTTTCCATAATAACCGGTATAGAACAGATATACTCTGGCCAAAAGAGCTGATGCTGCATATTTGGTAATATGACCATCATTTGATGCTGCCGCACTCTTTGGATAAGCACTGGCCGGAATATTATTGACAGCATACAGCAAATCACTGAATATTACATTATAGACTTCATCCGGATCTGACTGTGGACGATTTTCATTGACAGGTTCAGTAAACAAAGGAATATTTCCCCACATACGTACCATATCAAAATAACATAATGCTCTTATCGCACGACATTCGCCCAGATAAGTACCTTTCGTTTCTTCGCTGCTCCAAGCTATCTGGCTTTCATGAGCCAGCAATTCATTACAACGATATACTGCTGCATAATAATTAGTCCATTCTGTTTCCAGAATATTCATATCCGAAGGCGACTGATTGACATCAAAACGGTCGAGTACCTGATAATTACGGGCATCTGTATTTCCCATGCCGGCAAAACATTCATCAGCCATAACTTCTGAGGCAAAATAGAATGCACATCCTGCACTAGAACTTGTACATTGCCATCCATCGTAACAACCAATCAGTGCACGCCATGCATCACTCTCAGTACGATAGAAATTGTCTGTCGTTGATTCTGTTTTAGATTCCACATCCAGGAAACCAGCGGTACATGAGGCCAATCCCATAGAAGCCAGCCCCAGTCCCAACATATATAGTTTAAATTTATTCATAGAGATGTTCTTTTAAAATTTATAAATTAGAATTTCAGATTAACACCAACCAAGAAGGTACGTGGACGAGGATAATATCCTAAATCGATACCAGAAACCCAGTCGGAAGTACCGTAACCGATTTCCGGATCCATACCGTCATACTTGGTAAATGTAAATGCATTCTGTACCTGGAAGTACAAACGTGCCTGACTGATAGCCTTCACATTTATCAACTTGGCAAAATCGTATCCCAACGTGATATTACTGATACGAAGATAATCGCCATCCTGTATATACAAATCAGAGAACTGCCAGTTGATATTAGTATTAGTCACACGCGGAATTCTGTTTGAAGTACCTTCACCAGTCCATCTGTCCAATATAGCTGAAGTATAATTGGCTTTGCTGTTTGCATGGTTTCTATAAGACTGTACAATCTGATTGCCTGCAGCTCCATATGCCACCAACGAGAAGTCAAAGTTCTTATAATTGAAGCCAAGGTTAAAGCCATAGGTAAAATCAGGAGTACCGTTACCCAGATCTACTTTATCGTTATCGTCAATGATACCATCCTGGTTCTGGTCGACATAAATCACATCACCCGGCTGAGGATCAGACTGTAAAATACCATGTTTTCCGTCAGCATTCCAGTTTGCAATCTGTTCCTTGTTCTGGAAAATACCAGCTGTCTGATATCCCCAGAAATAACCGATAGCATGACCATTCTCTGCACGATAGAATTCAGGAGAGTTATCATACAACATATTGACATCACCATGAATAATTCCATCTTCAGTCGGAATGTTACCTACCTTATTTTTATTGTAAGCTCCGTTGATACCAACATTATAGCTAAAATCACTTCCGATCTGATCATTCCAGTTCAGAGCCAGTTCAATACCGGTATTTTTCACATCACCACCATTGATGTATGGTGCACCAGTACCAGCTGTAGCCAGAATAGGAGCCTCAACCAACCAGTCTTTGGTAGTCTTGATATAGAAATCGGCAGTCAAGCTCAAACGGCTTCTCAAGAAACGTGCATCAATACCGATGTTAGTCTGTTCTGAAGTTTCCCATGTTACATCAGAGTTTGCCAGACGGCTTGGATATGCTCCCCAGTAACCAGACTGAGCAGAAGCGCCATAATTAGTTCCGAAAATATAATGTGTATTCGAAGAAGTAATAGGAGCTGTATACTGGTAATTGTCTATATTCTGATTACCAACCTGTCCCCAGCTGATACGTAATTTCAAGAAATCCAACCAGTTCTGAGTAGTTTCCATAAACTTCTCATTCGAAATAGTCCATCCGGCAGATACAGAAGGGAATACACCATAACGTTTACCTCTTGCAAACTTAGAAGAACCATCGGCACGCAAAGTAGCGTTAATCATATATGTTTCTTTCCAGTTCCATCCAAAACGTCCGAAGTAAGAAACTGAGCGGCTTTCATCCTGAGGATATCCATCAACCGACATACCATCGTCTGCACTCGATGCTGTGCCGTTTGCAACATAAGCATGATCCCAATCGTCGAAACCTTCTCTCAGTGTACCTGTACCGGCAGAAAGATAAGTTCCTGAATACTGATAAACTTCCATACCAATCAACGCATTGAAAGCATGATCTTTTACTTTCCAGTCGTAAGTAGCTGTATTAGTCCAAGTCATACCCAAACTGTGACTCATATTCTGTGAAGCAGAAGTACGTGTATTGTTGTAGCTGTAAATAGAGAACTGATACATCGGAGTAAAACTACGATATTCAGAAGAGCCGTAAACAGCACCAAAAACAGTTCTCAATTTCAGATTTTTCACAGGCTGCAATTCAGCATAAACATTACCAGAAAAAACAGCATTTTTATTTTCATTATTTGTGTTTGTCATCATTAATCCATAAGGATTACCGTCGCCGTTATACCAATCAGAATTGGAAGTATCGTTGTAAGGAGAATCATAAATATTGTTATCACTATAAATCGGCGATAAAGGAGAAGTACTGAACGCTCCTCTTAATGTATTGTTATATTGATTACCTACTGAAACACCATTATTTAATTTATAAACGAAACTAACTTGTTCGCCAACCTTCAACAAATCCGAATCCTTAAAAATCTTATGTTCCGAATTGATACGGAAATTATAACGTTCATAGTTTGAAACATCCTTACCACCTACAATACCTTCCTGGCTCATATATCCCAAAGACATAGCGTAAGTTGATGTTTTCGATCCACCAGTAACACCCAATGTGTAGCTCTGTGTCTGAGCGTTATCCTTAAACATAGAATCTACCCAATCAGTATCATAGACATTTCCATTGGCATCATAAATACTTTTAAATGAACTCCAGTCATAAGGAGCATTACCTGAATTGACAGCCTGTTCGTCCATGATAGTCATGTATTCTTGTGCATTCAGCATATCAGCCTTACGAGCTACATTCTGTACACCGTAATAAGCATCGAAAGCAATCTGTGCCTTACCTTCTTTTCCAGATTTAGTAGTAATCAAGACAACACCATTGGCAGCCTGTGCACCATAAATAGCGGCAGAAGCAGCATCCTTCAAGACATCAATACTTTCGATATCAGCAGGATTCAATGTTGAAATGTCACCACCAACACCATCAATCAAATAAAGAGGAGAAGCATTTCCTACTGTACCCAAACCACGGATACTTACCTTCATATCAGAACCCGGCTGACCAGAAGTAGAAGAAATATTCACACCCGGAGTCTGTCCCTGCATAGCCTGCAAAGGGCTGTTAGTATTCATCTTTGCCAAGCTTTCTCCTTTCACCTGCACAGTAGCACCGGTTACCAGTTTCTTTTTCTGAACACCATAACCTACAACCACAACTTCTTCGAGGGTTTCGGTATCTTCTTTCATTTCAACATTTAATGTTTTCTGATCGGCAACAACAATTTCTTGTGTAACAAAACCGATATACGAAAATACTAAAGTCTGACCTTTTTCCACTCCCAAGGAGTAGTTTCCGTCAAAATCCGTAATAGTTCCATTAGTGGTTCCTTTCACCAACACACTCACGCCAATTAAAGGCATCTTGTCTGTTGCCGAAGTAACAACTCCCGAAACTGTCAAACTCTGAGAAGCAGCCTTTATTGCCATCGAAGGCAAGAACAATAGTAACATTACCATTGCAAGACTACATAGATGCACGTTTGTGCATTTTACGAATAAGTGTTTACTCATGGTACATTGTTTATAGTTAAAGTTTACATTTATTATGTTTTTCTTTCCAGTATTATTATATCATCAACATTACAAAGTAAGCCAAAAAGAAGAATCTTTGAGGTACGGTTTTGTTTCTCTATAGGGTATATTTTGTTTATATCACCTCTTTATAACTTTTTATACCCATATAGATAAAAAGTTAATTATCAGAGAGAAACAACATAATCAACCTCTTTATATTACTTTATTTGCCATTCATATATACCCGCTGTTTTTTCATCGTGAAGTACGACTTCCAATTTTATTGCTTTCGTTTTCACTGTTTTAAATTTAACAGCACTTCCCTCTCCTTTAACGATACTGTATGCATTCAGATTCTCTACAGGGAGCCATTTGCCTTCTGCATTTTTATAATAAATCTTCCATGATTTCGGAATGCTGCAACTACCCCAAGGGGTGTCATCAAACCAATAAACAGTTGAAGTGGAAACCTGCACTTCTTCCGGAAATTCATAAGAAATCCATTCGGTAGTACCAGTTTTAGGATACCAGTGGTAATAAGGAATAGTACGGTCATTTTCATCCTGAGGTATCAGTCCATCGGCAACAGAAAATAATGTCGGTATTTTATGTGATGCATCTATCTTACTTTTTGAAGCCAAAGTAGGAATAGCTTTCGGACGAGTTGCATTGACTTCATCCGGTAACCACACTGCCATATTTCCAGTTCCACGATGTGCCCATGCATAATAAGGAATCAGTGTCAGTATACGGTCTTTTACCAGCAACCGTCCTGCCTTATCATATTCCAGCGACTGTGCCTGTGTCTGAATCTGATTAATGCCACAAAGCAAATCTTTCCTCTCGATTACTTTAAACTCCGAACGAGGATTCAAGAGTACACTTAATACATCAAAATCATTATCTGCCCACTCAGCACAATAAACGACAGGTCCACGTTCTATAGCTACACGTCCCCGATCGGCTTCTACTTTATTATTGGCTGTAACTGTACGCACATTCATATCAAAATGTACTTCCACTGAATCTCCTTTCTTCTATTGGCGGTTAATAGAAAAATAGCCATCTTGCAAATCGGCATGAACTTCTTCACCGTTCACCATCACACGATATGAAGGATCAAACTCATCCGTGTATGCATACAAATTACTAGGGACAACCTGATTTCGTACCCAACCAGGAATACGGATTTTCAGTGTAAAATCCTTTGCAGAGTTATGAGTAATCCTAAGCTGGATATCTCCATTCCACGGATACGAAGTTGTCTGCGAGAGAGAAACCTTCTTACCTCCTACATTCAGTGTAACATCATTCGACATGAACAGATTAACATATACATCCTTGTCTTTCACAGCATATATATAGCCGGGGACAGAAGGTATAAAACGACAGATATTGGAAGGACAGCATGCACATCCGAACCAAGGCTGACGTTGATGTTGCCCCATAGACTCCAGTGGATTAGGATAAAAGAATTTACCACCATCAAGAGAAACTCCCGAAATCAGTCCATTATATAATGTACGTTCAAGTACATCATAATATTTTGCATCTCCATGTAATAAAAACAGCCGGTAATTGACATACACATTTCCAATAGCCGCACAAGTTTCACAATAAGCTGACATATTAGGAAGTTCATAGTTCTTGCCAAAAGCCTCTCCGTTGCTTGTCGCTCCGATACCTCCTGTAATATATAATTTCTTTGATACTATATTTTCCCAAATCCGGTCTATAGCATGCACATAAGCAGTATCGCCTGTAAGTGCCGCAACATCTGCCATGCCGGCATACATATATGCAGCACGCACTGCATGTCCGACAGCTTCATCTTGTTCTACAACTGGCTTATGTGCCTGACTATATGCATCCCTTCGGGAAGTATATCCGCGCTTATCCAGAAAGAATTTTGCCATATCAAGATATCTCTGTTCACCCGTTACAAGATAAAGTTTAGCCAAAGCCATTTCCGCAATCTGATGTCCGGGTACACGTACCAGTTTTCCCGGTCCTTCCCCTATCTCCCTACAGACACAATCTGCATAGCGAATTGCAATATCAAAAAAATTACGTTGTCCCGTAGCCTGATAATGAGCTATGGCCCCTTCAATCATATGTCCCAAGTTATAAAATTCATGACTTAGCTCTTCCACTTTTTCCCAACGCCGACTGCCAGCCCATTGATGTGGATGTGCCGGATTCATAGTGCGTGAAGTATATAGATAGCCGTCAGGCTCCTGTGCACCGGCAACAATGACCAGCACACTGTCTATGTATTTCTTTAGTCGTTTATCCGGATAAGTCTGAAACAGATAACTTGCTCCTTCAATGGTTTTATATACATCAGTGTCATCAAAAGAATATCCCGTCACTTTATTGCTGTCACTGGGGTGGGCAGCCATTTCAAAATTTTTATAACGTCCAGTTTCTTCACATTTACTAAAAGCCAGTGGAATGGTAACTTCACGACTTGCCTGTAAACGTTGTCCCCAAAATGAATCCGTCAATTTCACAGATGTAAAAGGTACTGGAGTTATAGGATAACCGTGAGATATCACCTTTTCACGAGCATAAATTCCACCTCCTGTTATTCCCAAAAGCAATGCAGAAATTATCAGTTTTTTCATAGGTTTATTTTTGTGTTTTCCATATTGATTCAAAATCTCAATCGTATAATACAAATGTAAAAAAGACATATTTGCAAACTGGTATAAATTTGTTTCTTTATATGGTACATTTTGTTTTTCTCTGCATCAAAAAGACAGTATTTTCCCTGTTTCAGAAGAGGTGAAAACATTTTATACCCTTTTGTGAAACATTTTTCATTCCATTAAAAAACGCTTTCCATTAGTTTTGTATCAGTCTTTAATAACATCACATTATGAAAACACATAGGAAACTTTTTTTCACCTTGCTCATAGCAAGTACTACAGGAATCATACATGCCCAAAATGTATTTAACGATCCGGCAATAAACGAAGAACAACGGCTTGATGATTTGATTGCGCGAATGACTCTCGACGAAAAAGTGGATGCTTTGGGAAACAATACTCAAGTCCCCCGCCTAGGAATACAAGCATCAGGAAGTGTAGAAGGACTGCACGGAATCGTACTGGGAGGACCAACATACGGCGACAGAGCTAATACTCCAACAACAGGCTTTCCGCAAGCTTACGGACTGGGAGAGACTTGGGATACCGACTTACTACATCGAGTAGCAGCTTACATCAGTACAGAAAACCGTTATCTCTTTCAAAACGCAAAATATCGGAAAAGCGGACTTATCATGTGGACTCCCAATGTAGACTTGGGCAGAGATCCTCGCTGGGGACGAACTGAAGAATGTTATGGTGAAGATGCATTTCTTACTTCACGGCTTGCTGTAGCTTTCATCAAAGGCATACAGGGAGATCATCCTAAATACTGGAGAAATGCTTCACTTATGAAACACTTCTTATCGAACAGTAATGAATACGGACGTACATTTTCTTCTTCCAACTATTCCGACAAACTGTTCCGCGAATATTATGCTTATCCTTTTTATAAAGGAGTAACCGAAGGAGGATCACAGGCTTTGATGACTGCTTATAACGCCTACAACGGAACTCCGTGTATCATGCACCCCGTATTACGAAACATCGTCATGAAAGAATGGGGACTGAACGGTACGCTACTGACCGACGGAGGAGCATTCCGACTGCTGTTGAGCGACCATAAACGTTTTGACAACGACCGGGCAGCTGCGGCAGCTGCATGCATCAAAGCAGGTATTACGAAGTTTCTGGATGAATATAAGGATGCCGTATACGAAGCACTGCACCGAAAACTCATTAGTGTGGAAGATATAGAAAAAGCAATCCGAGGAAACCTCAGAATATCTCTCAAACTTGGTTTGCTGGACCATGCAGAAGACAATCCTTATGCAGCCATCGGTGTCACTGATACCATTGCTCCATGGAGCAAGCCGGAAACCAAAGCACTAGTACGCGAAGCTACGCTTAAATCGATTGTCTTACTCAAAAATCAAGACCATTTGCTTCCACTTGACAGACATAAGATAAAGAAGATAGCAGTCATCGGACAACGTGCGACTGAGGTCCTGCAAGACTGGTATGCCGGCAAACCTTTTTATACAGTAAATGTACTTGATGCTATTCGCGAGGAAGCAGGTAACGATATTGAAGTACGATATGTAAAAACCAACCGAATGGACAGCGCACGCACGGTTGCAGCATGGGCAGATGTCGCTATTGTATGTGTCGGCAACCATCCTACCTGCAATGCCGGCTGGGAACAAGCTCCCGTCATAAGTGAAGGAAAAGAAGCCGTCGACCGCCAGTCGCTACAACTGGATCAAGAAGATTTGCTTTTACAAGTTGCTCAAACTAATCCCAATACAATTGGAGTATTGATCAGCAGCTTTCCTTATGCCATCAATCGAGCCAACCAGACAGTACCCGCTCTGCTTCATCTCACCCAATGCAGTCAGGAGTTGGGACATGCTGTAAGCGATGTTATATTCGGACATTATAATCCGGCAGGCAGACTAACCCAAACCTGGGTGAAAAATATCACCGACCTTCCTCACATGATGGATTACGATATTACTCACGGTCGGACATATATGTATTTTAAAGAAAAGCCATTATATCCTTTTGGTTATGGACTAAGCTATACCCGCTTTAATTACTCTGGAACAACTCTCAATGACCGTGTTATTGAACGTGGCGATACCTTAAGGGTATGCTTCAACCTGAAAAATTCCGGCGATATGAATGGTGATGAGGTTGTACAACTTTACGTTTCCGCACGAAAACATACGGACAAAGATCCTATCAAACAACTGAAAGCATTCCAGCGCATCAGTCTACGTAAAGGAGAAACGAAAAAAGTAGAGTTAACCGTCCCTTATACGGAGTTACAAGTATGGGATGAAAAGCAGAACCGTTTCATTCTTCCTGACAAAGAAATGACACTGGAAATAGGAGCCTCATCATCGGACATCCGTTTACGGACAACATTCCGAACAGAAGAATAAACCTCCAGCCAATTAATAACAGGAAGGAGTTGTACCACTACCACGATACAACTCCTTTTTTGATAGTTCAAAATTAGAAAACTCCAAGCTATACAGCCAAACTTACCATATTTAAATCGTTTTACTAGAGTGAAACGATAGCTTCACCTAAATGGAAATAACGTTTCACAGTAATGAAACGATAGTCTCAGCCTAGTCAAACGTTATTTAGATATTCAATTCAGTCATTGTTATACCACACACAATTATCAGAAAGCCCCGAAGCACGCACTGTTACCTGATTCTCTCCCGACTGTAAAGGAACATTGTTCCATGTAGCCACACAGACCTCATCAGGCGTACATTTTCCCATACTTTTTCCATTCACAAACAACTCTGCATCACCACAATTGCTAAACACCTGAATGTCAACCAATGAGTTCGACTTATTCTGACAACGCTTCGATGCGATATACAGCACTTTTTCTTTCTTGTTCCAATTTGCTTTATAAAAATAAAAAGCATCTTTCTTAATCCTCCGATCGTATGTCACCAATCCCTTATCATTTCGGCCAAAAGTCGTACCTTCTTTTCGACCGGCCGCCGAGAAATCAAACATACACCAAACAAATTTACACCACAAAAACGGACGTGAAGCAAGCTGTTTCCAGTTTTCTATATGGTAATAAGTCTGCCAGTTTTCTGGATGCCACTGTCCCCACGGCTCTGGATGAATCAAGGAATCCGCCTGTTGAAACACATCCGCACCAGCACCGTATTCACTTATGCCCATACATCGCTGAGGATATGCCTGATGCTCCTTATCGATCCACTCACCCATCTCTTTACAATCGTCCCCATACCATCCGAAATAACGGTTGAATGCAATCAAGTCAGGTATTCCGTTCAAAGGATCTTCCTGGTTACTTGCCCCCGTTGTCGGTCGTGATATATCCCATTTCTTAGCCAACTTGTTCAGTTCTTCTGCCATAGGGTTTGGATTTTCCAGCCATCCCGGGTTGATTTCATTAAAAAGTCCCCATGTCAAAATACAAGGATGATTATAATACTGACAAATCAGTTCCACTAATTGCTGCTTTAAATTTTCTCTATACAGAGGATGGCTGACAAATACATTTACAAAAGGAATTTCAGCCCAGGCAATCAGTCCTCTCCTATCCATTAAATTATGCAACTGTTGTGCATGCGGATAATGCGCCAGTCGAACAGCAGTACATCCCATTTCCTGTATCAAGTTCAAATCCGATTCAAAATCTTCAGGACGAAAAGCCGATGCTCTTTCTGCACGGTCCTCATGATAATTGACTCCATGTATCGAATAGGGCTTACCATTTAAGAAAAAGCCTTTATCCGGATCTGCTGAATAAAACCGGAAGCCAACATGTTCTTCCCGACGATCAATCTCTTTACCACCTCTTTTCAGAACGACAACTCCGGTATATAAATATGGATTATTAACTCCATCCCACAAATGCGGATTATTAAGTTCCATCTTCACCAGGGCTTCCTTACCAGACACACTTGTTTCCTTACACAAAACAACTTTACGTTTCGCATCCAACAAAGAAAACTCAATAGAACAATCATTCAATGCCATTTCAGTTCCCGATAGCAATGCTTTCATTTCCAGTCCGGCATACTTTTCGGAAACATCACACTGAGTAAAGAAAACTCCAGATGAGCCATAAAATGTCGGATCAATACAAGCATCATCCGTATACAAAAGCTCCACACCACGATTCAGCCCACCCCATATATTAAAATCGCCGCATATCGGAGCTATTTCCATAGTTTGAGCATTACTCACCCTGATATCCAGTTTATGTTTTTCTCCTTTCCGAATCAGATGAGTCAGCTCTACGGTAAAAGAGGTATATCCACCTTTATGCTGAGCTACAAAATGATTATCCAAATACACATCAGCTACAGTCTGTGCAGCTTTTACGCGCAAGAAAACACGCTTAAAGTTCTCCGATGAAGGTACAACGATAAAACGTGAATAAGTTGACATTCCCCGATAATAATTCACATTACCAAACATCGCATCAGCAGCATTCCACGTATGCGGAAGATCAACCGTTACCTTATCCGCAGCCTGAGATTCATACCCGCGATTAAAAAACCATCCCCTATCTAATGACTCAACTTTCATTGCAGCCAGCTTCACCCCCGTAACACACCATAAAACAAGCAATATGCTCCACCTGATATTCCATCTGCCCATCTGTTTATCCTCCTTTATTACAATATATGATATTTTTCTATTTGTTCTATCCACAAGTCTGCCATCCGCTTATGTCCGGCAGGTGTCGGATGAATTCCGTCCCAAATCCAATAAGTATCCGGCAATTCCGGGTTTTCTTCCAGCAAACGGTGAAACATCGAAGCATATGGGATGAACACAGCTCCATAATCGGCTGCTATCTGTAAGGTTATTTTTCCCAGACGCTGTATCAGGCTATCCCGTAAAGCAAAATCTTCAGTCTTTTTCATATTTCCCGTACAAGCTGTAAATGGCTCACCCAATACAATCTTCACCTGCGGATTATCCTGACGCAGACTATCCAGCAAACTCCGATAAGCCTGTTCCCACGAAACAAAATCGAAAGCTCCACTGTCTTTTTTACCTAAATATTCATTCACATCGTTCGTTCCTATCAAGACAGAAACTACATCAGCATGTATCGCAAGAGCATCTTCCTTCCACCGGTTCTTCAAATCGTTCAATGTATTTCCGCTGATACCCCGGTTGAAGAACTGATATTCTTGCTCAGGATAATTACTTTGATAGTAAGAAGCACACAGATACATGTACCCACTTCCATAGATATGATTCATATCCCAATGATTGCGGACAGAAGAAGGTTGGGCACTTCCATCACTATTTCCCCAGTTACCATCAGTAATGGAATCACCGATGAACAATATTTTAGGTCCTGCGGCCCAAACATTAACCCCGCCAATTAACAGAAAAAATAACCAGACAAAAAATTTCATAGTAAAATAAGATTATAGATTTTATTATTAGATACCTACTTTATTCAACAAAAATAATGTTTTCTATGTACGTTAAATCATAAAAGAACAGGGAAATAAACAGGTTTGAAACATTTGAATACCCTATTGGAAACATTTTAGCTCGTGACAGGAAACAAAAGAACGGATGCAGAAAATCAAAATTATGTATCTTTGTAATCGAAGTCAAGTAAAGACTTAGTAACTTTTTAACTTTAATGAATTATGCGAAACATTGGTATCTTACTTTGCGCCTTAGCTTGTTCTCTATGCGAAACATTTGCTCAGGGTTATAAAAACCCGGTAATTCCTGGATTTCATCCCGACCCTAGCGTATGTAAAGCTGGCGATGACTATTATCTGGTAAACAGCAGTTTTCAATATTTTCCAGGAGTACCTCTCTTCCATAGTAAAGATTTGGTAAACTGGGAGCAGATAGGCAATTGCCTGACACGGGAATCACAACTTAACCTGAAAGGAGCCAATGGAGGAAGCGGTATCTTTGCTCCTACCATACGTTATCACGAAGGAGTATTCTACATGATTACGACCAATGTATCAGGTAAAGGTAATTTTCTGGTTCACACAACCGATCCCAAAGGAGAATGGTCGGAACCCGTATGGTTGGAACAAGGAGGCATTGATCCTTCTTTGTATTTCGAAAACGGTAAATGCTACATGGTAAGTAATCCGGACGGTTACATCAATCTGTGCGAAATAGATCCGATGACCGGAAAACAGCTCACACCTTCCAAAAAGATATGGAACGGAACCGGAGGACGTTATCCGGAAGGACCACATATTTATAAGAAAGACGGCTGGTATTACCTGCTCATTTCAGAAGGAGGAACAGAAGTAGCACATAGCATCACCATCGCACGCAGCCGTTACATTGACGGACCGTACGTAGGAAATCCGGCAAATCCGATTCTGACTCATGCTTGTCAGGCTGGAGAAACTAACCCTATCCAGGGTACAGGTCATGCCGATCTGGTAGAAGGTACAGACGGTTCATGGTGGATGGTTTGTCTTGCTTACCGTATCATGCCGGGATTCCATCATACCTTGGGACGTGAAACTTATCTGGCTCCCGTACGCTGGGACAAAGATGCATGGCCCGTCGTAAACGGAAATGGTACAATCCAGCTGGACATGAATGTTCCTACTCTTCCACTTCAGACAGTAAAACAAAAACCCGAAACCATCACTTTCGAAAACAAACAATTATCCCCCGAATGGATGTACCTGCAAAATCCCAATATGCAGAACTATGAATTCAAGAACGGAAATCTCCGTCTGAAAGCAACTCCGGTTTCTTTGAATGAGCAAAAGAGCCCGACTTTTGTTGCTATCCGGCAAGAGCACTTCAATATGGAAGTCGCTACTTCTTTGGAGTTGAAAAATGCACAAGCGAATGATGAAGCTGGTATCAGTGTATATATGGAATACCACTCACACTACGATTTGTTCGTCCGTCAGAACAAGGATAAAAGCCGTTCGGTTGTCCTTCGCTACAAACTGGGAGAATTGGAACATATCGAAAAGGAGATGCCGCTAAACAGTAAAGGAAACATAGAACTGAATATTAAATCGGACATAAACTTCTATTACTTCGGCTATACAGAAAACGGTATTTATCATGAGCTGGGAAAAATGAATACCCGTTATCTCAGCAGCGAAACAGCTGGAGGATTTACAGGAGTCGTACTCGGACTATATAGTGTATCTGCTTCCACACAATCGAAAGCGTATGCCGACTTCCGATACATAAAATATAAAGGAGAATAAACATGAGAAAACTATACCTGTATATATTAGGAATATTCCTGATTCTTCCTCTTGCCATACAGGCACAAACGGAAAAGAGAATCAAGATAGCTTGTGTAGGTAACAGCATTACCGAAGGATTTCTGTTGAAGAATCCTTCAGAAGAAAGTTATCCGGCTGCCCTTCAGAAATTACTGGGAAACAATTACGAAGTAGGCAACTTTGGCGTGACCGCCCATACATTGAGCCTGAAAGGAGATCTGCCTTATATGAAAACCACACGTTTTCAGGAAGCGCTGGATTTTCTGCCCAATATCGTAACCATCAAACTCGGAACCAATGATTCCAAGCCGCAGAACTGGCAGCATCATGCAACATTCAAGGACGATCTGAACCTGTTGATCGATAAATTCCAGGCACTTGCATCACATCCTCGCATCTACCTTTGTCTGCCTATTCCTTCTAACCGTAAAGAATGGGGCATCAACGACAGTATCATTGTAAACGGAATCATTCCATATATCCGGGAAGTTGCAGCCGAAAGAAGCTTACCCGTGATCGACCTCCATACAGCAATGCTTCCTTATTACCCACAACTCTACGTCGACGGAGTGCATCCCGACAAGTACGGAGCTGCTATTATTGCTGAGACATTGTATAAATGTATTACCGGAGAAGAGCCACATCCAACTCCAGGACGCAGTGACCAGACATTGTGGTACGACGAACCTGCTGTACAGTGGGAAGAAACTCTTCCGTTAGGCAACGGCAGACTGGGTATGATGCCCGACGGAGGAATCGGCAAAGAACATATTGTTCTGAATGAAATCAGCATGTGGAGTGGGTCGGAAGCCAATTATCTGAATCCCGACGCTTCCAAAAGCCTGCCCGAAATACGTCGGCTGTTGTTCGAAGGAAAGAACAAAGAAGCACAAGAACTGATGTATACCAGCTTTGTTCCTAAGAAACCGGAAAAAGGAGGAACGTATGGAGCCTTTCAGATGTTGGGCAATTTATTTTTGGAGCATCAGTACGGAGTACATGAAAAGGATGTTCCTGCTGATTACCACCGCTGGCTGGATTTAAGTAAGGGAATCGCATACACAACTTTCTCCCGCGGGAATGTAAATTATGTGCGCGAATACGTCGTTTCACGTGATAAAGATGTCATGCTGATACACCTGAAAGCAAACGTTCCTGGTTCCATCAATTTCAAAATGAATTTGAGCCGTCCGGAAAGAGGAAGCGTACGCAAACTGGCTGAAGGAAAACTGGAACTGTACGGCAGTCTGGACAGTGGTTCTTCGCAAACGGATGTCCGTTATGCTGCCATTGCCGGAATAACATGCAAGGGCAGGCAGACAAACCAGTCGACTGACGAACAGTCTATCACTGTACAAAATGCGGACGAAGCATGGATTGTAGTATCGGCAAAGACCTCCTTTCTGGCAGGAGAAATTTATGAAACGGAAGCAGACCGAATACTCAACGATGCATTGAAAAGCAATCTCTGCGAAACTGTATCGGAAGCAATCCTAAGTTACCAGGCTCTGTTCAACCGTGCAGGAATCCGTCTGCCCGAAAATGAAGCCGTTTCACATCTGACTACCGATCAGAGAATTGAAAGATTCCAGCAGCAGGACGATCCTTCGCTGGCAGCTCTTTACTATAATTACGGACGTTATTTGCTGATAAGCAGTACACGTCCGGGAAGCCTGCCTCCCAACTTGCAAGGACTTTGGGCTAACGAGCCGGGAACTCCCTGGAATGGCGACTATCATACGAACATCAATGTACAAATGAACCACTGGCCGGTAGAACAAGCTAATCTATCGGAACTATATCTACCACTGGTTGACTTAGTGAAACGCCTGGTTCCCAGTGGAGAAGAAAGTGCAAAAGCCTTTTACGGTCCGCAAGCAAAAGGCTGGGTACTCCACATGATGACCAATGTATGGAACTATACCGCTCCCGGAGAACACCCGTCATGGGGAGCAACGAATACCGGAGGAGCATGGCTTTGCGCACACTTGTGGGAACATTATCTTTTCAGTGGCGACCGGAACTATCTGGCAGATATTTACCCGATTATGAAAGGAGCTTCAGAGTTTTTCTACTCTACCATGGTACGCGAGCCCAAACACGGATGGCTCGTTACAGCTCCCACTTCTTCACCCGAAAATGCTTTTTATCTACCGGGAAAAGACCGTACGCCTATCAGTGTATGTATGGGTCCGACAATGGATATCCAACTGGTACGTGAACTTTACACCAACGTGATAGAAGCTTCACATATTCTGCATACAGATACTGCTTATGCCGAAGCTTTGCAAGAGGCCATCGGGTTATTGCCACCTCACCAGATAAGCAAGAAAGGATACCTGATGGAATGGCTGGAAGATTACGAAGAAACGGATATTCATCACCGTCATGTATCTCACCTGTATGGTCTGCATCCGGGAAATCAGATTTCGGTTCTTAAAACTCCCGAGCTGGCAGAAGCTTGCCGGAAAACCTTAAACCGACGAGGGGACGAAGGTACAGGATGGAGCCGTGCATGGAAAATCAACTTCTGGGCACGACTGGGAGACGGCAACCGCGCATATAAGCTGTTCCGCAGCCTGCTTTACCCGGCATATACGGCTCAGAACCCCACACAACACGGAAGTGGAACATTTCCTAATCTCTTTTGCTCACACCCACCCTTTCAAATGGATGGCAACTGGGGGGGAACTTCAGGTATCAGCGAAATGCTGTTGCAAAGTCAGGATGGCTTCATCCACCTGCTTCCCGCCCTGCCTGATTCCTGGAAAGACGGAAGTTTTTACGGACTAAAAGTAAGAGGAGGCGCCACAGTCGATCTTGTATGGAAAGATGGAAAGCCAGTACAGGCAACCATCACCGGAGGATGGCAGAACAATCTGAAGATGAAATGGCCCAAAGGAGTCAAAAAAGTACTCCTCAACGATACAGCCTGTCGCACAGACTCTTTCATCCCGTTCACTGTAAAACAAGGAGAATGTATTACGTTCATATTCGAATAACTGATAAACAAACTATAACAACTAAAAAATAATTGACCATGAAAAACTTCAAGAAACTGGCACTGGCATCTGTGTTATGTACTGGTGTCTGCCTGACAGCAGGAGGACAAAAACCGGCTCCGGCTATTCCTTCCGATCCGGTTATCGAGGCACATATTCAGAAATGGCTGAAGAAAATGACACTCGAAGAAAAAATCGGCCAGATGTGTGAAATCACCATCGACGTAGTGAGTGACTTCGAAGCTAGCAAGAAAAACGGATTTACACTGAATCCTGCCATGCTCGACACTGTAATTGGTAAATATAAGGTAGGTTCATTGTTGAATGTTCCACTGAGTGTCGCACAGAAAAAGGAAAAATGGGCTGAAGCAATCAAACAGATTCAGGATTTGTCCATGAAAGAAATCGGTATACCTTGTATCTATGGTGTCGACCAGATTCACGGAACTACCTATACACTCGATGGAACCATGTTCCCGCAAGGCATCAATATGGGAGCAGCTTTCAATCGTGAACTGACAGAAAAGGCAGCAGCCATTTCGGCATACGAAACTAAAGCCGGCTGTATCCCCTGGACTTATGCTCCGGTAGTCGATTTGGGACGTGATCCACGCTGGTCGCGTATGTGGGAGAACTACGGAGAAGACTGTTACGTAAACGCTGAAATGGGTAAGGCTTCTGTCAGAGGTTTTCAGGGAAGTGATCCGAATCATATCGGCGAATATAATGTGGCAGCCTGCATGAAACATTACATGGGATATGGTGTTCCTGTTTCGGGTAAGGACCGTACACCTTCTTCTATCTCACGCAGTGATATGCGCGAAAAGCACTTCGCCCCGTTCCTTGCAGCTATCCGTCAGGGAGCACTGAGTGTAATGGTTAACTCAGGTGTAGACAATGGCATACCTTTCCATGCTAACCGTGAATTGCTGACCGAATGGCTGAAGGAAGATTTGAACTGGGACGGTATGATTGTGACCGACTGGGCAGATATCAACAATCTGTGTACACGCGACCACATTGCAGCAACCAAGAAAGAAGCTGTCAAGATTGCCATCAATGCCGGAATCGACATGTCGATGGTTCCCTACGAAGTAAGCTTCTGCGACTACTTGAAAGAACTGGTACAGGAAGGTGAAGTCCCCATGAGCCGCATCGACGATGCCGTAGCCCGCGTATTACGTCTGAAGTACCGTCTGGGACTGTTCGAAAATCCATATTGGGATATCAAGAAATACAACAAATTCGGTTCTGAAGAGTTTGCCCGTGTTGCTTTACAGGCCGCCGAAGAATCAGAAGTACTGTTGAAGAATGAAGGCAATATCCTGCCACTTGCCAAAGGAACAAAAATCCTGCTTGCCGGTCCAAATGCCAACTCCATGCGCTGCCTGAACGGAGGATGGTCGTACAGCTGGCAAGGACATCTAGCTGACCAATGTGCCGGTGCTTACAACACAATCTACGAATCTCTATGCAACAAGTATGGTAAGGAGAACATCATCTACGAACCGGGCGTGACTTACGCTCCTTATAAAAACGATAACTGGTGGGAAGAAAACCAGCCGGAAA